>CEQM01066986.1_pt1 | contig 29927 bp, 32 predicted proteins | sample 531111 | NCBI WGS metagenome assembly CEQM01 (sample SAMEA2621278, study PRJEB7988) | marine metagenome | biome: marine biome (ENVO:00000447); feature: deep chlorophyll maximum layer (ENVO:xxxxxxxx); material: "saline water (ENVO:00002010), including plankton (ENVO:xxxxxxxx)" | depth 120 m
ATCAAAAATAATACAGAAGAAGAGAAAATCGTTCCGAATATTATTACCTCTTTCGAAGGTGATGATGGATCTGAGGAGAAATTGGAACAAATTGATGTTCCGGAATCTTGGGAAGATTTGTAAATTATACCGCAATCTGTTTCAAAAAACAAGTTCGGCACCTAGTTAAAAACAAAAAAATTTGTTTTTCATTGATTACAAGGACAATCTTCGATTTTTTCTAGATTTTTACAGTTTTTGAAACCATCTATTTGTGAAAATCCCATTATATTACACGCGGGACAATCATTATTTTGGCGTTTTTTCATTGATACAAGTATAGTTTTTGTAGATTTGTATACAAGAACAGTCATGATAAAAATAGCTACGAGAAATAATACTGTTGCTACATGAGCTGCATAATGTAATTCATACAATTTTTTATTCATTATTATATGTATATATAATTAATATGGGAGAGTCATGGGTAACAAAGCCTTCTGAATTATTAACAAAAGAAAATTTGAAATATTTTGTCCCAACCGACGATATGACGTATTTTGAAAAGATAAACGCAGTAACCCGATTCATAATCTATGGTTCTGTATTGCTGTATTTAGTTAGAGGTGAGTCATTAATATTATTGATACCATTGATATCAATGATAATAATTTATTGCTTAGTCAAATGGGGATTAGGATTGAAAGAGTTAAAGGAATATTTCGGTGAAAAAGAGGAACAAATAAACGATGATTGTTTGAAACCAAGTTTGAATAATCCATTTATGAATGTAATGCCGGGTGATTCAAGAGATAGAGCTGAAGCATGCTCATATACACAAGATACAAAAAAACAAATAGAAGATGCTTTTGAGTCAAATTTGTATGAAGATATAAATGATATTTACGGAAAAAACAACTCACAAAGGCAATTCTATACTATGCCAAATACAGCTATGGCGAATAAACAGACTGATTTTGCGAACTGGCTTTACAATAATGGTCCTACTAAAAAAGAGAATCCTTCATGGAAATAATTTGATACCTGTCTCATTTTTTTAGAGATTCAGAAAAAACCACTTAAGGCGCGGTTATATAGTAATAAATTATACAATGACTAAGGATATGTCTGTTATGACAAACGAAAACCTTAAATCTTACATTGTTGCTGATAGAATGACTATCTTAAATGCCATCGCCAAAGATTGTGCTTCTGTTTCCACCAAGGATTCTGCCAATTGGCTCAAAACTTTTTCGCAGCGCGTCGAATCATACATGGCGATTCCTATGCCAGAAGTAGCTGACAAAAAGCGTAAGAAGAAAGTTCAACGTTTCCGTAAGATTAGTCCTTATCTCGCGTTTTGCGCTAATTACCGCGATTCCAAGCGTGTTCCTCGTGGTGACCCAAATGGCAAACTCAAGGAAAACGTGCTTGAGATTACAAAGCAGGCTGGTGCTTTGTGGAAGAAGATGTCGGAGAAGGAGCGCCGCCCCTGGAATGCTAAAGCTGAAGAGATGACTGCCAAGGCTAAGGTAGCTTGGGATCAGAAGATGTCGAAGGAATCGATTACACCAACTGCGGAAGCGATTCGTGAAATGAAGAAGAGTGATCTTACAAAGATTATTGAAAAGAATAACGTTGTTATTCCTGCAAAAGCTTCTTTGAAGGATACTCGTGAGCTTGTTGTAGCGTTTTTCTACCCTCCAACATCGCGCACTCCATCGCAGGAGCAGATTGTAAAGATGAAGAAGAGCGAGCTTTCGAGCCTAATTGAGAAAGCTGGTTTGTCTGCTAAGAAGGATACAAAGGCGATGCAGGCTGCTCTTATAAGCCACTATTACCCCTAATCTTTCAAAGATTGGAATGGTTTGATAGTAGGTAATAAAATTGTTGGTTCTTTGCCGACTGGAGTCCACTTAGATATAAAATTTTCTTTTAATATAAATTGTTCAGCAATAATATTTTCAGCTGGCGCTGGTGTTGTGAGATATTGTTTTGCTTTTTGAATAGCATCTTCTTTATCTCTTCCAACATCGAATCGTCTTTCTGGTAAATCATCATCAACTGGTAAATCATTGAGTATATCATCAAAGTTAATTGGGGTTAAATCATCATCAACTGGTAAATCATTGAGTATATCATCAAAGTTAATTGGGGTTAAATCATCACTGTCTGAGGAGGCACTGTCTATGTGCTTTTTAAACGCGGTTCTTGTGGGAGCCGATTGTCGAGGATGGGGTTTTTTCTGCTCAATCCCACCTAAAAGGTGTGTAAGGATTATTTCAATTTGAGTCTTAAAGACTTCTGGATTCTGTTTTACAAAATTCATATTTTCTAATAGCTGCGAAGTAATAGCATCCATTTGGGCCTTAAAGGTTTCTGGATTCTGTTTAGCTAATTTGGCAATAAGTTCATCTGCAATAAGTGGTACCATAGCATCCATTTGGGTCTTGAAGGCCTCTGGATTTTTCTTGGCGAATTTGGCAGTAAGTCCGTCTGCAAGGTTTAACATCATGGGTTGAATAATCGCTTTGAAATCTTCAGGTTTTTCCTTTGCAAGATTCATTAGCATTACTATATGCGATGTGAGATTATCCATTGAAGTCTTAAACTCTTCTGGTTTTTTTCCGCGCAAGCTTTGTGTAACATTTGTAGTAAGTTCATTTGCGAGATGTGAGATGATTGCCTGTTTTAGTTGGGATGAAGTAATTGGTTTATCATTTGGGCATGTTTCGCATGGTTCACACCCTTTAACTACAGGACATTTAATATTACAATCTGGACATTGTGATATTTTTTTGAGATTATCATTTTTTGATTTTAATTCAAAAATAAGATGTGTAAAGAGATATAATAACACACATATTAGTACAATAAGAATAGTAAGAAGAAATATTGCAATCATTATAATAAGAATATATTAAATTTAAAAATGTGAGGAAAGATATTATAAAATTGGTATGTATGCTGGATGTATACAGATATATAGTATCTTTTTTAGAAATATATGAAATACCGGTTGTATCTAAAGAATTTTTGAAAGGATATATTGAGAAAAAATGGCGAAGGCTCAATGGTATACCTTTATTAGTCGATATTTCTTGGCATACTGGGAGTGTTTGTCATAAATATTGCGTATGTAAAGTAGCGAGTGCATTGGAGAGGATTGAATACTACTATTTACGCAAATATAGGAAATACAACATTTAAACTTCCATAGTACCTAAAAGTTCTAATTGTCCCTCTAAATCTTCAAGTTCTTGTGCTAACTCTAAAGCACGGTTATTTTTGAACTTGTTTAAAAAGCTTGCACCCTTTTGAGCTTTAACTTCCATAAACCCTTTAATACGAACTAAATCATCTTGTATAAGATTAGCATCTGAAATAGTTTCTTTAACTTCAGATATGGCGGAAGTAATAGAATTCAAGGCAGCTTGGCCAACTTCTGTTGATGCAACAGATAATACAACACCATCATGACCACGTTTTGAAAAATGGTCAACATATGCTTCTGAAATTTCTGTGACACCATCGTCCGCAAGGATTGGTTCATCTAAAATCACTTTACCAAGGACACTTGGTACCATATTTTTTGGTTCAAACGAAACAGTATCTTCTGGTTTTACACCAACAAGAAATGTGGCGGAAGCTTGATTTGTACTACTGAGATAGTCTCCATTAATAAGTACTTGGCCGTTATATTCTGTAAATCGCGCGATAGTTGCGATTCCTGCTACAACACTATTAAGTTTGTCTTGTAAATCAATCCAATCAGATTCTTTGAATGTATCATTGGCAGATTGTACGTGATTGTATCCCTTGGTTAAACTTTCTAAAACATCTTTATAACCTACTACTGCGGATTCAATCATATCATTTCCGTCTTGTGCATTAGAGGCCGCGACTTGAGGTTTCCAAAACATGGTTAATGCATCTTCATCAAGATTCTTAATTCTCATGTAATAGCTTTCTAAAGCATTTCCGCTGAGAGTTTGTAATTCAACAATTTCTCCGCGAACGGATTCAATTCTTTCGTTAATTTCTCTTTTCTTCAAATGGTTGTTCAATCTGGATTTGTTAGTCATCTTGGTATATTTATAGAGAAGAAACTGTGAAAAAACGCAATTTTAAGTCTTACATAATTAAAAAAATAGATTCTATCTATTAATTCAACTGTACATAAATGTATATATCCAGACGTTCAAAACGATATCAAAATTGTTTCGAAAAATTATTCAAAATAGCAAAAAAAATAGAAAAATATTATGAGACAGAAGATATATATAGAGATGCTAAATTATTAGAACAATTATCAATTACAGCTTTCATAACGAACAATTATATCAATTTGAATATAAAGAAAGGAACCCCGATTAAGGATGATTTAAGGAATATAAAGGTAATAATTATAACGGCATTCATAATTGCAGATAAGTTATTGAATGACTTACATATATTGCCAACGGATATATTAAAATATTGTTATAAAACGGGTTTTATTGATATTGATGATAGAATATCAAGAATTGAATTTGAAGATATGGAAAAAAAGCTATTGGATTACATAAGTTATTGTGGAATTTTAAGAATAAATGTAGGAGATGGTATTACAAATCCTGAATTGGACCCTCTTCTAAATCTGAAATATTTAAAAGAGGAGGAACAGAATCGTTAGTTTCATCACTATCTTCACTATCATCTTCACTATCATCATCACTATCCCATATAAATTTTCTCAATTTCCATAATGGTTCTACTTCACTATCATCTTCACTATCATAATAATCCGCTTGTTGTATTTCTTCAGTTGTTGCTTCATCTATAATTTCGTTTAGATAATCACTATTTGTAGATGTTTCTTTTAAAAGTTCATCAATAATTGGCGAAATAATTGATTTAATTTTCTCATCATCCTTTTTTTTGAACTGGTCTATATTTAGAGCAGAATCCATATCTTCAGCAGATATTTCTACCACTCCCTTCCATTCTTGTCCTTCTCTCAATTGTGGTTTAATATTTTCAACTACTCTCTTTTTTTCTTCTTCTAATAATTTTTCTAAATCTATAGACAACCTTTTATGTAGATCTAATATTTTCCACTTTTGTAATTTTGATGGTGTCCACTTATTTTTATCACTTGGTAATTCAAGTATTCCTTTAAGAATGCTTGTAATATAATTTGTCTCTTTTACCATTTTGTCTAATTCATTTTCTGTTGTCTCTTTTACAATTCTGTCTAATTCATTTTCTGACAAATTAGTATTTTGCATTTGCATACCTTTTTGCATCTCTAACCTTCTCTCATTAATCAAAATTTCATTTTCTGGTAATAATATACTAAACCTATCTACTAATTCTATTAGTAGTTTATATTCTGTGTTACTGAAAGGGTCATCTTCAGTTTTCGACCCATAAATCGCATAAATTGGTGCTGGAGTTGCTACAATAGTGTCACCGAGAAAGCTTGGCTTAAGATTCCAGCCGTTTCTTAGTAAATAATTTCGAAGAGAATTATAAATTTTCTTAATATTATCATAGGTTTGCCATAATTCAATATCATTTGGCCACAAAGCATTTCTAATATTTGTAACATTTTCGGCAGCATTATTGATTTGTCGTTTACTATATTTTTCAGGACTGTCTATTACATCATATACCCTATACAATGTTTCTAAAGTTTGTTGACCAAATTTGTTATGTATTGGTTTATTATTAGTAATATAATTAAAATCTTCAAGTAGATTTACTAATTTTTGTAGCGTTTCTTCATCTTTTGCCCATGTTACTGCATAACTTTTAAGTTGTTTATTTTCTGAATCAATTTGAGTTGTTATGTCTAATTCAAAATATTTTCCATCCGGTTTTCTAAGAGTGGCGTTTAAAATGTTTCTATAATTCTTACCAGCGTTCTCATTTCTTAATGAAGGTGGTAATTTATTTCCCAAAAATTCTAGACTTGCTTCCATCATTTGTGCGAGTTTTGCTTGCATTTCTTTCCGTCGTTCTTGACCTTTTGCTACTAATGCACCTCTTTCCATAATTTGTGTGTGTTTTGCTTGCTTTTTTAGGTCTTCCTCAAGGCGCTTCTTGGCATTATTTATCCTTAATGTATCAAGATCTTCACCATTGTGTGTAATTACAGTAATTAATTCGCCTGCTAATTTATCTTTAACCTCTTTTATTTTATCTAATTGTATATCAGATTCTTTTTTAACTTCAAGGGCTTTTTTATAGTCGTCCCGTATAGTCGCTTCTTGTACTCGTAATTGATTGAAGTCATTCATTTCCTTTGTTTTATCATATAAATTGGAAATAGATTGTTCAATATCTTCTGGTACAAATGGCGGAAAGTCTTCATCCATGTCTTGGAATGGTTTCATTAATTTTTTAATATTAAGTCTATTTTTTGCATTTTTTGCTGCAGTAAATATTGAATCTCTCCACATAATACCTTTTCTTTTTAAATAGTGTTCAAGTGTGGACGAAAGTAATAATTCACCTTTGCTGTCGGTATCTTGTAGTATTTCGTTGCCAATAGCTGCCTCGAATGAAGCTTGTTGTTGCACCGGGAATCCGTGCCAACTTTTTTTATCAGAAGCTCTATATAGGCGTTCACTGTCCTTGTGGGCACGTTGCGTATCAGCAGACACAATCTGCTCTATGTCAAATTTCAGTAGTTTGTCCAATTCTTCATTAAATAATCTCAAGTATTCTAATAAAGTTCTGTGAAGTAATATTCCTAAGTTTAGTTTATGTGATTCCAATTTCAGTTCATTAAAACTTTTTTCGATATTGAAATAAACTGCCATATTCTGTGGACTATATAGGAGTTCTAAATATTCAATTTCAGTTTTGGAATCAATATCTTTAACTTTGACTACAATATCGTCGAGGGCATTTAAAATATGATGAATTACTGGTTCTATAAATCTTACTCTAGCTTTTTGTAACATTTTTATGAGTTCTTTTTTATTCAATGGTTCACCGTTGTTGAATCTAAGGTGAAAATGAGCATTATCAACTCTAATACCATTTTCTGCTAAATCTTGTAGAAGAAATTCTAATTTATCATCAGGAGCATTTTTTTCTTTGCGAAGCAATGATATAATTTTAATTAGTATAAAATGGTCAACTCCTTCAGACTGAGTTGCTAGTGTATTCTCCGTTCGAGACTCTTTGGTTTTACGCCTACTTTTTTTACCAGAACCTTGTAGATAATAAATAGCAGGCAATTTGGAAGCCATTAATTATAGAATTAAAAAAATATAAAAGTGTTTTGATAGATGAAATATAGAGGAATGAAGATTGCGATAACTGGAAAGATGGGAAGTGGGAAAAGTTATTTAGCTGATAAGATAAGTAATAAGTATGGGTTTTATATAGCATCTTTTGCTGGGCGTGTGAAAGAGTTAGCGAAAGAATTGTTTAATATGGTAGGAAAGGATCGAGGTTTGTTGATAAATTTTGCAACAAAGATGAGGGAAATAGATTCTGAAGTTTGGATAAGAACGATGTTAAAGAGTATAAAGGGTAAAGAGAATGTAATAGTGGACGATTTAAGATTAAAGAATGAGTATGATATTTTGCGTGTGAATGGGTGGTATATAGTGAAGTTGGAGATAGATGAAAATAAACGTGAGTTACAATTAAGGGAAAAATATGGAGTAGATGAAGCAAAGAATCATATAGCTCATTCAAAATCGGCAACTGAGAATGATGTGGTAGGTTTGGAGGATGAAAGTTTTGATTTGGTAATAAGAAATGATAGTGATTATATTATTTTAGATTCAATGGTTAGTTCCTATTTAAATAAAAGAAGTAAACAAGAGATAGGTGTAAGGGGTAGGATAGCCCAATATGATACCGATTATGATTCAAATGAGGATTTAGGTATTGAAAATGAAGAAATATGGGCTTATAGAAGACGAATTTGATAAAAATAAAGTATAATAGCAAGAAGGAGATGTAATGAAAGAAGAAGAGTTTTTTAATAAATTAATAGATGCGACATCTAATATTTTGACTAAAGTAGTGGAGGAGTTGAATAGATTTCGAACAGATAATAATGAAATAGTAGAGATAAATAGAATAGAGAAAAGAAATGAAGTTATAAAAAAGTGTGAGTTAAAAGAACCAAAGAATTCAATAGAAGATGATGAGGTAAAAATGTGTTTTGTAATAATAAATTCGATACAGAAAGTATTATTTAAATTGTGTAATGATGGTTTAAATAAAGTAGAGAAGTGGGAGTTGAAGCAAAGATTGATACATTTGCAGGAAACATTAGATATGATAGTAACGAATATAGGTATAAAAAAGATAATAAGTCCAATATTAGTAAAAAGTTCAAATTTAACAACAAAGAGTGTGATAGAAATGATAAAGAGTAGCGATATGATTGTTAAAGATTTAAGGAACTATTCATCAAAGTCAAACATAACTTCTGTAAGTTCTTCTTGAGTATTGTCGATATTGGAGTTATGATTTCCACATGAATAATTCATAAGATTATTGAATTCTTCTTCGTGTAGAGTAACATCAACAGTACCAGTACCACAAGGTGGTGCTTGTCCAAGAATAATATTGGATGATACACCTGTAATATTGTCTGTTTCTCCGTAAATGGCCGCCTTGTATAGTTGCTGGTCTGCTTCTTCAAAGCTACATTTAGCAAGTGGTCCAACATCAGTTAGTTTCATACCATTTCTATCGATTGGTATAAGTAAGCCTTTAGTTGTCATCATATCAACAAGTAGATGTACATGTCTGGGGTCAATTTCTGATGCTTCGTCCATAACTTCACGAATTTCACGAATCAATGTATTACGTGCGCTTTCAATGCCAAAGATATGATACATTTCATGTATATCGTTTGAGAAGGTTCTATATTTGTCTACTTCTGGATGAAGCATTGTATCAATAATATTGGAACCAGCTGTATCAATCAACCATTCTTTCTTTGAACCACTGCGAATATCTTGTCTTAATGTGACGTTATTGATGCCATCAATACCTCTAATAACAAGATTATCCATAAGTTTCGATTCGATAGAAGATAGAATAGTAATTTCTGGTATTTCATCGGGGATAGTCAATTTACGTAATTCTTGTGAATTAGGGTTAACTCGAATACGAATGAACATGGATGGTGCATTATCGTCTGAGTATTCACAAAATACACCATCTTTGTAAGATTGTGAGATACTGTAGTAAATTTCTTCCATTTCAATACGTTTATCAAGAAGCAATCTTCTATCAAACCAGATAGTAAGAATCCATTTCGATTTGGAACGTTTGGAATCAATTTTATCAAACAAGTCATTAAATTCGTTGAATGATTGATACTTCGATTCATTTGGTTCATATCGAATTTCTGATGTAGTAACCAAATCACTTAGACGAATAAGGCAAATTTCCGCGCTAATTCTCTGTACTGCACTTTTATCGCGACTCATAGATGTGTCAACGAAAACGGTTAGTGATTTGTTCTTAGGATTTTTACTAAGGTGGAATAGTTCTTGTAGGCGTGGAACGCCTCTTGTAACGGTAGATTTGCCACCAACACCCGATAAATGGAATGTATTAAGTGTCAATTGTGTACAAGGTTCTCCGATAGATTGCGCTGCGACTGGTCCGACTGCATCACCTGCTTCAATTTGAGAACGAACAAATAGTGTTTCAAGTAGTTCAATAAATGTATCAAATTGTTCTGTAGTAACATTCATATTAATGAGTTTTTTAGGATGGGCATGCATGTAAATCATGAATTTGAGCATCCAGAGTCCATCATTATATTTATGTAACTTAAGACGTGAAAACAGATTTTCGTATTTGTCAAGAACATAATCTGAAGAAAGTTCGAGTGAAGTTTGAAGGTCTTCTTTAATAGAGTTCATGAGAATTCTATTAATATGAACTGGAAATTTCAAGTTTGATTCTGGAGAGCCTTCGCAAATAGAATCAGAATACCATTTGTACATTTTCTGAACAGTGTTGCTTAATTCAATTAAACGAGCTTTAGATTGCTTTGAGATGCGAGGAATATTTACATATTCTTCTTCAAAATCTGTAACATGAATTACAGGAACTGATTGATATTCTAGTGATATACCATCTGCATTATCATCACCGTAAAGGTATTGAATAATATTGTTTTGGGCATCCTTTACACATTTAGACCAAGTGACTTTGTAATCTTCAAGGGCTTTCATTAATTTGCGTTGAATATATCCAGTACTGGAAGTTTTAACGGCAGTATCAATGATACCTTCTCTTCCGGCCATTGCATGGAAGAAGAATTCGAGAGGATTCATTCCCTTTTGAAAGGAACTATGAACAAAACCTCTGGCTTCAGAAGTATCATCAAATTTGGTATAATGTGGTAAAGTTCTATGGTTGAATCCATATGGAACTCTTCGACCTTCAATAATTTGCTGTCCAAGACAAGCAGTCATTTGTGCCAAATTAATGAGTTTACCTTTAGAGCCACCATTAACCATATTCATAAAACGGTTATCGAAAATAGAATCATGGCATTTTTTAAGCAAGTTTTCTGCTCCGCTGCGGGCAGCAGTTAATTGGCGTGTAACTTTGTTTTCGAAGGCAACTTTTTCGGTATCAGAAGACATATTTTCAAACATATTAAGATGTAATGTTTGGATAGTTTTCTCTACTTCAAGCTTTTGTTGATCAATCTTGATATTAATTTCTTTACTTAGACATTTATCAAGAACAAGGTCACGAATACCTACTGAGAAGCTATTTTTAATAAGATATGCACGAATCACGTGTTGAGAATTATTGAAGAATGCAGCGCATTGTTCGGGTCCTTTATCTCTGAAAATACTATGTGTAAGACTCGTAAATACTTTTTTATCAAAAGAGCCCGAATTATCAGTTACATTACCATTCTTAATAAGTAATCCGTCTCCCCTACGATTTTTAATTTTAAGATTAATCTTAGGGATACAAAATGACAAAGCTTCTGTACCAGAATACAATTTATTTGTATCTGAGTTATCAAGAATAATATTATTGCATTTAATCCATGACAATGTGTTCATCATTTCGCGATGAGTGAATTTAGTAGAGACTGGTCCTGTCATTAAGTGACCTCCTAGTACAGCGTCTTGAACAAATGTAATAATCGGCATATTCAATGCCGGTGAAACAATTTGACGATTAACGGATGCTAGACATGCGATTTCATTTGCAGAACAAAAGCTCTGTGGAACATGCATATTCATTTCATCACCATCAAAGTCCGCATTATACGGGGTAGTAGCACTAATGTTAAGTCTAAATGTCAAACCTTCTAAAATTCTGACTCTGTGAGCCATCATACTCATTTTATGTAGTGATGGTTGTCGATTAAAGATAACCCAATCACCATTTTGAATATGACGAATAACGGTATCACCTACTTCAAGCATTTGAGCAAACTGATGTCTGTCAATATGATTAAGTGAGATAGTTTTCTTGTTTTTGTATTTGAAAACGGCTCTTGCACCGGGATAGGTTTTACAACCTTTCCTAACACAATCTTTCAAGCTTTTAATATTTTTCTTAGTTACTTTTTCGGGAAATGTTAGTTGAATTGCAATACGAATAGGAACACCCAGTTCATCCAAATTAATAACTGGATCTGGTGTAATAACCGTACGCGAAGAGAAATTGACTCTTTTACCCATCAAATTTCCTCTAATACGCCCTTCCTTTCCTTTAAGTCTTTGTCTCAACCCTTTCAATGGGCGACCCGATCTTTGAGCGGCAGGTAAGACTCCTGCGATTTCATTATCTATTAATGTAGACGTATGATATTGCAAAATATTATGCCAATCTTCTAAGATTCTAGCTTCTGGGTCAGTTTTCAGTTTTTCCCTAATCAATTTGTTATATTTAATAACATCACAATACTTGATAGTAATATCATCTTCTAATCTTTGACCATTGTCCTGATGTACAGAAGGTCTGCACGATGGAGGACATACTGGGAAAACTTCCATAATCATCCAACTTGGATGACTTAATTTTGGATTTAAACCCATCATTTTACAAGAAACATCATCAAGTTGTTTGAATAAATTCAAAACATATTTAGCGGTCATATCGAACTTAGCTTCTTCTGTTTCAATTCCATTTACTTCCGTAGGTAACCACAATGCATGCATTTTACACAAGTCTGTCTTTACATACTTATCCGGCTGAACCGCTTGACAATGTGGGCAAACTTTAACTTTTTTAGACTGTTCGATTAAATAGTTTAATTTAGAACGGTCATCAATATGATTTGTATTTTCAGAATACAATACACTGGAGCATCTATAACAAACGCATCTTACAATTTTCTGTACTACTGGGAAATATTGTACATGAAATACAGGCAAAGCCAATTCTACATGTCCAAAATAACCAGGTGTTTCTTTATTTGTTTGCATATCTGTACTACAGACCAATCCATATTCTAATACACCCATCCTCGGATCGAATAAACCACCTGTAACGGGGTCATTACCACAGAAAGTATCATGATGTTCTACTTGACAAACAGATTGTTGTCTAATCATATCTGGGCTCATAATTCCAAAAGTAACTTTTGAAATTTTCTTAACTCCACCGGAATATTCAAAGTTTGATTCATATGCCATTTTCTCACTTTCACCTATATAACTATTATTTTGCTCTTATAATCATTTTTATAAAAAAATATGATTGGAAAAATGCGTACAAATGGAGACAAATAAAAAGAGATGTAGTTATATGTCCGAATCGACTAATGGTTAAGTCCTCTGTTTGTGTTAGCGCAATGCTTATCAAACTGCACAGAAAATCAAGGTTCGATTCCTTGTTCGGACAATATATACAAACTGATTTCTCTTATTCAGTTCGTCGCCTCTTTCCACCCCTAACCTTCTCATAGCGAGGGGCATCCTCGGGATTAGAGTCAAGTAACTGTACCTTTCCTAGGTGATGACTCTTTCCAAACTTCTTATCATGCATCATATCAATCAGCATAGTGGCTAATGCATCATCATTAAGTAATACTGGCTTCAATTCAGTAAAGTTTTTTTCAATGTAATCCACCTTTTCAACAATGGTATTAAAGGACATAACTGCCCCCATTTTTACACGGATTCTTATGACTTACTCTTAGACTTACTCTTATAAAGTATATTAAGCAAATCAGTAATCATTTTTATAAAAAAGAAACGGAACCACACTTAGTTCCATTGCGGCGGAGCCCGCGGCTGCGCGTTCAATTTATTATCTAACCATGTTTGTACTTTAAGACTCCTCTCCTGATAGGTTCCCCAATCACGAATCGGATGGCTAATGGTATATACTGGGTTCTTCTTCCTTGTTGACAAAGTCCAGAATGCATCGAATTTATCGTAGAGTAGCCTAGTTATAAGCTCTCCCTTCTTCCCAGACACCATAAGTTCGCGCTCTTTACATATGACCTTAAGCTGTGGTACCTTCAGGGCTTTGAGTAATTCATAAAACTCTGCGATTTCATCGTCGGTGATTGGACAACTATTCCTAGGATATACCATGGTGTTGTAACCGAAAACGATTGCGTTCTTGTCGTATTTGTGGGAGATGAGTTTAGCCATTTTTTACTTATACATAATCAGTATATTAATAATATATTATGAATCATTTTTTAAGAAATATTCGAATTGTTCTATGCGATTTTCTCTAAAATCCGTAATAAAGGTGATTTTTTCTTTTAAATACATATCTTTAAGTTCAGTTTTAGAGACATTTAAATCTAATTTTTCCAAATATTTTACAGCTAAAGATATAGAATAAGGTTTTCCAAACATTTTACACATTTGTTGAAACATTATCAACTCCCTATCTATTCCTTTTATATTCAAAATTGGATGAGGCACGATTTTGGGGCTAAATGCAATGACAGGTGTCTTCAGATATATTAGGTCTCTTCTCATCTTATTAAAACTTAATATCTCTTAGGATACCTATCATTTTTTAGTATTAGAATATTTTTTCCTTGCTCATCTTTAATATATCTTTTGTCGCGGTCTGTGTATAAATAAACATTCCAGTTTAAATTACTATATTTATTTAATATGTTTCCATCTTTAAATCTAATGTTATAATGTTTTTGAAATTCAACCGAAAGGGCATCAATATTGTAATGATATTTATGTCCTAAAGTATTAAATTCTTTACTTTTAAGACTTGTACACTGAGCATTATCTTTAATCATATAATCTATAACCTTTTTGATAATAGGATTGTGTTTTTTAGTATATATAAATCCAGTAAAAATATTTTGACAGCGCTTGTCATATATGAAAATACAATCATTCTCAAACAATGATGGATTTATAGGTTGGAGTATTATTGAATCTGCATCGACATATATACCACCAAATTCATATAATATACAATATCTAAAAATATCTGCCTTATGAGCTTGATGTTTTAGTTTTTTAAATAAATTATATATTTCCGAGGTTTGAGTTTTCATATATTCATCTCGTCTATTATCATTATAAAATTGATATGAAACATTATTTGGTAAATTGGATAATGTTTGTTCAACAATATCTTTAGGTATTGGTTTCTTATAAGTTTGAATTATACTTAATGTATTCATATATCTAGGGTATTTTTATATATTTCACAGATTCTATGTGCTGGGAGTCGCGGACCTAAGTTTGTCTTGTACAAACAGATTTCAGTTACGAGCTTCTTATCTATATATCCATTTAGTAAATTATTTAATCTAGTAATGTGAGTATCGTCCCATATTATAATATTGGATGCCAATTTTAATGAATTATGAAAATCTCTATTAGGTATATCTCCGCGATGAGCACCATCAATGTGTATCAAATCAAACTTAGTGGAAGGATTATTAGCATAAAATTCAGAAACAGTTTTCGTAGAATCGCCAGGAAAAAGTTCTAATCTATTTGGAAAAACTGATTGTAAATATTTAAAGCAAGGAATTGTATATTTATGTTCACATATATCAAATATAGTTAATTTTGAATTAGAGTTTGCTAATAAATATAATAAACTACTATGTCCTGCGTTAAAACCGATCTCCATTATATTTGTAGCATTCATGCCTAAACTGAAATGGTTCATCTGTTTATAAATAAGTTTGGAAACATTTGTATTAATATCCATATGTTTTGTGAAACAGTTTCCTTCAACCTTTTCTCCTATTTCTTTACATATTGTGCGTAATTTATCAATATGATGTTTATTCTTATCTAAAATGGTTTTATAATCCTCAATTGGTATTAACTTATGTTCTACCATTATATACAGTTATAAAGTTTTTTCAATGATTTTAATATGTTATGATAGTAATGGCAAGTAAATTTTCAATAAAATCTTCAAAATCTTCAACCAAATCAAAAAATCCGTTTGTTGTTTTATTTTTCTTGATTTCTTTTAGTATATACACCTTTTATTGTATTTATCATCAAGGTTCATTTGTCAGGGGTATAGGCTGGAGGTCCAGAGCAGATTATCCATTATCTTATAATATAACGCTTGCTTCTGGTATTATTTTACCAGCTGGAATAATAGTTAAACACATTTTTTGGCATATAAAAAAGAATAGGACAGAATATTCTTAATAAAAAATATGGATAATCCCAATATGAGTAATCCCATATTTTTAAGTTTAAACAACTTCCGACCAAGTGTTATACTTAATTTCAACGCATTTACTTTAATGCTGCTGGACCTGGTCCAAACCATTCCTCATCGGGATCACAGTCGAAATAATGGTCTACATGTGTAGCATTAACGCCACGGTCGAACTTAAAGCCGCGCTGACACTTGTCGGCCAAACCACAGGCTTTAAGTTCGCGGTCGATCAGTCGTTTAATCAGATCTGCCTTATTTCCTGTCTTATACATGCCGCGCGCCGCGCAGCGTTCTTTTAGCTGTGGAACGCGCAATTTTGAGAGAATACAATGCATTTCATAGTACGAACGGCAAGGTCGGTCACAGTACGTGAACGGAGTGAGTTCCTCTATCAATATGCCAGTCTCCTTATCGACGTAATACTGAATTTCGCAACTCATTTGATAACTCATTTGTTATACAATAAGTATAACAAATTACGAATCATTTTTATAAAAAATATAGGATAATCCCAATATGAGTAACCCATATTTTTTAAGTTTAAACAACCTTTTTAACAACTTCCGACCAAGTGTTATACTTAATTTGAGTATTTTGCTTAATTTGAGTTGTTGTGTTAGTTTTGTTTAGAACAGTCAACTTAGTGTATTTGGTTGGTTCTAACTTTTGGATTGGCATAGGATGTAATGTATTCGACTGATTAACGATAGGAATAATCGTCTTTTCGATAATATTACTTTCCCATACCTCTGGTTCAAAATTTCCATCAGTAGAATCGGTAATATCTGTATACTCCGATTCAATGGTTTCATTGTCAGTATCATAATCATCCATTTCCTCATTATGTCGACTTCCCTGATGACCCCGCAGGTACCAATGTTTAACATGCGATTTATTGTATTTAACCATGCTGATTAAAGTAATGATAGTACAATAATATTGCGTGTAGTGTTGTTATGGGGATATATTAAAAGTTAAGACTGTTTTACAATCATTTTTTTAGGTGTGGAAAAAAATGATTACTTAAAAAGTATAAAAAAAATATAAGATGTCTTGTGTAAAAGCGATTTGTTTAAGATTTACTGGTGATGTTGCGGAATTCAATATTGAAAGCAATACACTTAAAGAAACATTAAGTACTAAGTTACTTCCAAAAAGTGTGAAAAGGACTCAAGGTAATGGTTCTCTTTCATGTAGGTGTGAATATCCGATGGATGATATTACTGTATCAGTATATGCTTGGAATGATGGAGAAGCAGGTGATGAAAATAAGCATGATTTACCTCCACCAATAGATAATGATCTATATTTCGGGAATGTATATTTGTTAGGACATACTGGAAATAAGATGGTGGATTTGACTAAATCTGATTATGATAGTTTGATAAATAAGTATTTTGAGGGTTTTGATGATATTGGTAGTGAAGACACTTGGTCAGAGGAGGAAAGTGTTGCATCAGATGATAGTATTCACGATTTTATAGTAGATGGATAAATAATATTTGTTCAATTAATGAACTCAGGAATAGGTCCTATGGTGAAATCACAATCAAGTATTCCATTATATGCTATAATACTAATATTATGTCTGATTGCAATAATAGGCGGATATTTTTTGTCTAAACAATATCCTTTAAATAAGAATGAATTAAAGGCAATTTTTGACAAGGAAGATGGTGAGTCAAATGATATAACTGAGCCTTCTGGAGATATAGGGAATTCGTATGTTGCAATAGATTCATCGGGTGTTGAAAGTGGAGAGCATGGGCATTATGCGACTCCATTAAGTCAGGTGAATAAACATAATATAGACGAAGTATTTCATGTCGCGGGAGAGTTGGTTGATTATGATACTGCCGATCAGGTATGTAAGCAATATGGTGCAAGATTGGCATCATATGATGAGTTACTTCATGCTTATCAACATGGTGCCGAATGGTGTAATTATGGTTGGAGTAAAAATCAAACGGCATATTATCCAACTCAAAAGAAAACTTGGGAAAGATTACAATATGGGAAAACTGAACTTGAAAAAACAATGTGTGGAGTTCCTGGCCTAAATGGGGGAAGATTTAAAAAGAATATGAAATTTAATGTAAATTGCTTTGGTAAAAGACCTGAAAAGCCAGATACTGATTTTATACATCCAAAATTACCAAAAAAATCAACTAAAGAGCAATCGAAAGAAGAATTAAAACATTTTGATGATTTAGTAGTTATTCCTTATAATCGTAAACGTTGGTCAAGAAAAGATTACGAGCCTCACCCTGTTTAGATGTTTATTTTGCTTGAGGAACATTAATTGTTATTTGAGGCATAGGTTGTGCTAATGATTGCCCAACTGCATTTGCTTGTAAAGCAGCATTATTTGCAACAGCAATAGGTTGTGCTAATGATTGTCCAACTGCATTGGTTTGTTGTAAAGCATTATTGGCGACAGCATTGGTTTGTTGTGCTAATGATTGTCCAACTGCGTTGGTTTGTTGTAAAGCATTATTGGCGACAGCATTAGTTTGTTGTAAAGCGTTATTGGCGACAGCATTAGCTTGTTGATTAACATTATTAGCGATAGCATTAGTTTGTTGATTAACAATATCTGTCATAGAGGAAGCTCCTTCTTGTAATAAACAACTTGATATTTTTTCAGTAAGCTCTTTCATTTTGGTTGGATTTGCGTATTCCATGATAATTGGTGCTTTTGTTTTAAGAACGACTGCTGCTAAACCAAGGAATATTAGGAAATATATAAGCATAGAAGTAAATAGTCCCCAAGATTCATGTAATCCGCATAAAATGGAAAGGGACACCATTATTTTTAACAAAATACAGAGACCCAAGGCACATGCTATAATCATTGGGGCGGGAAAAACAAGTAACAAATTCCATCTTACCATAATTAATACAAAAATTCCTATGAAAGTCCAATAAAAAAGTAAATCTGCGAAATATTCCATCCATTTGATTGCACTAAGAGTCCAGGTTGGGCAACCCATATTAATTAATGGTATGTTTTTTTCAAAATAGAAAGACTATGCTAAGTATGATATGATATTTTGTTCAACATTATCTGGAAGACCTCTTAATTCGGGTGTAATGTATACATTTTTAATATAGTTCATTTCTCTATTATAGAATTGTTGCTTTAGTTTTTCTCTTAAAATGGCATTTTTTTGTCTTTTACCATTTTGATATAATTTGATATCAAATTCTTTAAGAAATGGTACAGGATTTACTTGTTCTATGAATTCACAACAGAGTTTAGCATTTATTTTAGTGTCAAGTTTAGAAGTAAGAGTATGTATAATTTCTTCTTTTGCACCCCTTTTAACGTTTGAATATTTATCAGGATTGTTCTTTTTAAGCCATGTTAGTATTGAATGTATAATTTTAGGAGAAAGGCTATCACAAAAGTCTCCCAATATTGCGTTAATTTTACGTGTTTGAAGAAAGTATGTTCTTTTATGTTTTTGAATTCTGTTTTTGATTTCTCCTATTGCTCCGGCTCCATTGTTATATCTATATGTCCAATATATCCAATTTAATGGAAATCTATTCTGTTTATATATATCGTCTAATTCATTTAAAGAAGATTCAAGGTCTCTTATATATCTCATATCATAACCGTTGTCTTGAACTAATGTAAATTTATTATAACATTCCATAAATATTTGATGATATCTAGAAACTGTGGCATTTACATCAACACTATTTGGTTGATTAACCAGAATATAATGTCTTACTACATTTGAATTTGGACGCAATATGTTGTATATATATGGATAATATGCGTAAAGGTCTGGTTTTAAAGTAATGTTTGTTGTATGAGTATAAGCAACTGTATCTAATAAGACACGCGAAAGTTCTCCTTCACTTATGTTCGAATTAACAACTGGTTCCATTATTTATGAAGGTATTTGAATTATACTTAAATTTTACACAATTACATCACCAACTTCAACTTGTTAACATGTTAAGAGTTTATACATTGATAAGATATAATGGATACAGGCGGTTCCATGGGAGGTGTACATAATGACTTAGAAAACTACACGAAGGTGGATAAAATATTTATCCCATACAAAAAATGTATAAAAGATTATAAAGTAATAGGGTGGGGGTCTTGTTCTGATGTGATTGTATCAAATGAAATAGGACATAATTATGCGATAAAAAGGGTAGTGAAATCAATACTTAATTCAAAAGAGATTGGATATTTTTTTAATGAAATGTGTTGTTTGAAGAAGATATCGTGTTCTTCAATAGTTTCTATGAAATCTGTTTTTCAAACAGAATTAACATATAATTTAGTATTGGAAAAAGGAGAAAATGATTTACATTGTTTTTCAGAAGGAATTAAATATTCCGCTGATAGAGTAGATAAAATAAAAAAAGATTTATGTAACGCAGTTGAATATATACATAATATAGGTATATATCATCGAGATATAAAACCTGAAAATGTGATTATTTTTGAAGAAACTTATAAACTATGTGATTTTGGTTTAGCGGTTATGGATGGTGATATGGGAAAAGGAAGCGTTGGTAGTATAGGATTTTATAGTCCAGAAATGTCAAGTGAGGTTGATTATAGTAGGAAATATGCGGATTATTGGAGTTTAGGTTGTGTAATTTTGGAACAAATAATTGGGAATGATGTATTTACTTCAGAATGGTTAGAAGTTTGTTATAAAAAAATTTCTGGTTCAGAACAGGCAAATATATGTAACGATTTTCTGAAAAATTATTATAATAAAAGTACAAAGATTGACTGGTCAGATGTAAAGTGTTTATTAAATCTGATACCAAATAATAGAATATTACCACATAAGGTTCGTAGAAGGACAACATCTTTAGATCGTATAATAAAAATTATGGAGAGAAATAAGATATTAAGTAAGAAATATGAAAAGATTCATCCTATTGAAGATTGATTATCTTTCTAAGTTTTGTTAATAAATCTGGGGAGGGTAACTGTTCTCCATTTTCTACTTTTTGATATTCTTTGATTTTCATATGTAATTTTTGTGCAAGTTCATGGGCAGTATATCCGGCTTTAGAGCGTGCAAGACATATTTTAGAATGAATGGGTGTTTCTTGTGATGAAATAGTAGCTGTATTTCTGTTTTTTTTAAAGACAACTGGTTCCCAATCTTGTTCTTCTTCATAATGTGGGTCCCAATCTTTAGGCATATTATAATATATTATACAGAGAATGTTTAATACATATTAGGATGAATAACTCGCCGCCGCGCTATTAGTAAGATACCAGTGATTGACCCCAAAAGCTTCGCACATTAAATGGAATACGAATCCTGTTAAAAATAGGGTAAATTCCATAACATAATATTTATTGTAAGAGGCACATGATTTAGGCAATACAGGTTTAGGATAAAAATTGCGAACGGCATAAGCAATAAGAGTTCCTACAATAATAAGACCGATACCAACTATTGTTGCTTCTATAAAAAGATTAAGAAAATAATTCATTTATATGTAGATAAGATTTAAAAATGTATTGTATAATAAATGAGTGATAATAATAGTGCGTCTACCACAAGTTATACAACACCGATAAATCAAGGAATTGGTCAAGTAGTACCCATGACTCCACCGCCCGCGCCCCGACCTTTAGTTCCTCCGCCCGCTCCAAAGAAACAAATACGTTTTAATGAGCAAATAAGAAGAATAATTGAAGCGGATAAGACTGTAGCACAAAGAATTCGTCTTGTACAAAGTATGGATATAGCGGATGATATGAAGAAGGAAATTATTGAATATCTTAAAGAAGAAGAAGGTTTGAAGAAGTTACAGCTAAAATTTTCTACATCAGATGTATCTAGACCATCAGAACCACACTCGCCTCACAGTTCAAATTCTGGTCAATTAGGGGTTGTAAGAGGTGGTAAAGGGAAAAAAGTATTGGTAAAAAAGAAAGGTTCAAAGAAGAGTTTAAAGAAAAGTTTAAAGAAAAGTTTGAAGAAGAAGGGTGGTTCAAAGAAGAAATTAACTCGCGGAAATAAGAAACCATAAATAATAATTTGTGTTGTAATGGACTCAAATGATATGAAAGATTGTGAAAAAAAACGAAGAAGTGCTTCAATGGATGCAAATGAACTTACTAAAAAGGATTTGTTAGTGATTGGTGATATAATAAGAGGTAAAAATAATATAGATTCAGAAGATGAAAAGATAAAGAGGCTATTTCCGGATTCTGAAAAAAGAGAGAAGGTAGCAGAACCGAATACAATTAGAGAACAATTAATTGAACGGGGTATTGAAATGGGATTATCTCGTCAAAATATTTCAGATATGTTGGATAAAATGTTAGTTGATGTATATGATTAGACAATAATACCTCTCAATTCAAGCTCCCCTCTATTTTTTAATCTTTGATCACGGTCATTATTAAAAGCATAATCTGGGGTTGGCATAGTAACTGTTTGGCGGCAACAAGATGGGTCTTTAGAAGGACAGTTGTGACAGATTGGTTTAGTATTTTCTTGAATTTTCCTATATCCTTTACGTTTAATTCCCAAAGGCATTTCACAGAAACCATTAATACATTTTCCAAAATTATTGGGATAATTCATATTTTTTTTATAAAATGGGCATTCTTCATTTGTTACACATGGTTTATCCCATGTCAATCCTGCATCTTTACACCAATGTTCATACCGAATAGATGTGTCCTCGAAACACATGTTACTATTTTCAAGAACAGTATTATATAATTTGGTATAATCTGGGTCATCTTTGTTTTTATGCGCATTAAGAATGAATTGATACGCGGATGGATCATTTGGTGTTTTACTACCCCAAAATTCCCTTTCATATGCTAATTTAGCATATTTTGCAGCATTTCCAATACAAGGTGATTTACCTGCTAATAAAACACAACTTGGGTCTTCATTGCCATAATTAATGGATATGAGCCCCCTTTCTATTAACCATTCTTTAGTACCATTGTGAAAGGGTATATATATAGAACCACCAATTGCTTTTGAACGAATAATACCGTCTTTTTGGAATACAATATTAGTAATTTGTTTAGCTGCTTCATTAGGAAAAGTTTTCTTTATTAATAAAGAATTTGTATATCCATATGATTTCAATTCTGTATTAAAATCACTATATCTATAATTTTTAAGGGAAATATTCGTATTTTTAAGACCTTTGAAGTGATATTTAAAAGTGTCAACAAGTTTTGAGTCTAATTCCCAAGGAACAATATTAATATTAGTTTGATATGATAATTTCATAACATACGAATTAGGATGATGCATTAGAATACCAATAACATCACACTCATAGTTAATTAATGCATTTGTAGCTTCTTTATCATTGGTATAATAGGTTATTTTTGGTTTTTTATCAGTAAACATGAATGAAAAAAGATTATCGAATAGCTCTTGTACATATCCTCCTTTTTTTATATATATGTGTGAGTTAATCAGTTCACTAAATGAAGTAATTTTGTCTGGATTATCGGCTAATTGTATTACTGAGAATGATAAATCAACAATATTAGACATAAAATTATAGGGAAAGTTTGAATTGTCCCATTCCCCGGTATTTTTGTTCTTAATTTCGTCTAATATGGTAACTTCTGGAAAGAGTGCAAGGTCTGCTTTTAATCGCATATTAGGATTTGTAGTTATAGAATAAGGTAATTTGTTTCCTATAATTTGTTTAAAAATTTGAACATCCATATCTTTTTCAGATTCAGATACGTAACATACTAAAGGATTTTGTTCAAAATATGAAAGTGTATGATTAACAACCAAATAAGGTGGATTAATGTATGATTCTGTAGTATTATATGAAAAATATAGAAAAATAATTATAGCAATGATTATAGATGTTAGGAGTAATATCTTCATGATATTCTAATAGATTTAAATTCTAGATTTTAACGATAGTTAAAATTCAATGATTTCAATTAATATTTGTGTTATTGTAATGACAACCATGCACTATTTATATCCGGAGGGCATAAGTTTATACAAAAATAAAAAATTAACTGGCAAAAGTACATATGCATTTGCAATATGTGGAGGAGAAATAAAATTATCCGAAGAATCAGTTAAAAGAGTAGAGGGATTGAATTGGGGTAATAATGCAATGGATTTTATAAGTAATGATTCAAATAGTAGTCTAAATCTAAAATTTGAAGATATACAATATAATTCTGCAATAAGTGATGCGTATTATAATAGTCCTGAAAAGATTGTTAGGGTTGCAAAGGGTGCAATATTACAATCATTGATTTATAATGCGTATAATGTCAAAACGAATTATGATTTTTTTAATGAACCAGAGCTAATTGTTAAGAACGGATACATTAGAGATTTAAAGATGGATATTCTGAATGATTTACAAAAAATAATTATAGAGAGAACAATAGACGTTATAAGCAAGAATAATAGGATAAATGAAGCAAAATTACTAAATTCAGATAATAAAGCTAAATTGAGCTCAGATGATGTTATATGGTTCAGTTATGAGTACGATATCAGCAGTTATACGAATAGTAAGAATAGTAGTATAGTATTTTTAATTGGATGGACTATAAAAAATGTGAATGATTTTTGCTATGTGGAAGGCAATGTATATAAAGAGGGTATATATGATATAAAAATATTCAAATTCGAGGATTATACAAAATGTTTTGGAGAATGTAAAACATTAAATAATGGGACTTTTACTTTCAAAATGATGAAGAAAGATAAAGAATGTAGTAAATATATTACTTCTTTGTCATCAATTGGAAATTTTCAAAGTTGTATGATAAATAATTCAGAAGAAGTCGCAGAACTAAGTCCAATTAACACTATAATTGTGGAATGTTTTAACAAGAACAGAGATATTAGTTATGAGGATATAAATAAACAAATAATGGACAATATTACTCAAATAGATAGGATAAATAGTTATTTAGAACTATTGATACTGTATATAAGTTCATATGTTGGGAATACTAAAGAAATAGCAAGTTTTTTAGGAAAATTTATATATGATTGCGGAGAAAGAATCGATTTATTAGATAGAACTTTTTCAGAAAGATACTTAAAAAATATAGAAGATTTATACGGAGTGATTGCAAATAGCGAAGCTATGGTAGAAAATCTATGGTTATCTCTAAAAAAAGTAGAATCTGGAGAAAACGTGTTAAAATCGATGGAATTAATACAAAGGGTACACCAAATACCTATAACAAGAACATCAATGTATACTTTTAAATATACAGTTGATTTAGACCAAAAAAGTAGAGGCACAACTATCAAATCTCCAATAGATTTTATGATTTATTCTGAAGATAATAGTTTAGAATTTTATCCGAATGATTTTTCAGTTGATTGGAAGGGAAGTAAATCAATTTCGAAAGGTGCAAAGACAATAAAATTTAAGATCAATTCTACTAAAAAAATTCGTATTGTTCCAAATAGCAAAAGGGCAAAAACATATCTTTGGTTAAAAGATAAACAACATACAATGGAAACGTTGTTAAAGGGATTATTTGGAGAGTTATTATTATCTACAAGTATAGTTCCCGCAGAAAGAACAATAGATGATTTAGGCTTAGATGGAAACGAGCCATACAAAGGTTACATAACAACGAAATCTTTAATGAGAAGTATAACTCAAAATCCAGGGTCTTATTTTGTTAATGAAAATACGAATATAGTATCTGATTTAACAAAATATTATCGAATGCTTTGGGATGAAGATGAAGAAGCTTATTCAAATCTCCTAAATAATGAGGGAAAGAAGGGAATATTTGCAAGAGGTGATGTATTAGAGATTCCTATAGATGTTGTTATGAGATACAATATGTGCGGCTCATTAGGTCAAAATTGTAAATCTAGAAAGATTGATGGTACTTTCTCTTTTATGCTTAACTTCAAAGTATACTAAAAATACATAATGAATATTGTGCTTCCAAGCGAAATTATAAATATAATATTTGAGTTCAATCCAGAGCATAGGCCACTATTTGGGAAATGTTTAAAAAGAGTTGAAATTTATAAGTTATTGAAAGAAATTCCATTGAAAGGGTCTTTAAGTAGATATAGATATTTACTTAATAAATTTGATGATAAAGTTCTACATAATGGTGAGAAAATGGATATGGAAGCACTTGTTCGAAAACATATAAACGATCCAAATGTTTTCATAAAAAATTACAACAAATGTAAGTGTTGTAAGAGACATCAAAGAGTAAGACCTGAAAGTTTGTATGATAAATCATTTGTATCTGAACCAAATCCATTAAGAAGTCCCAGTTATATGGCGACTTGTAATTGTCCATGTCGGCATAATTCACGATTTATATATAGAACATTCAATAATTTGAATGATATTAGAATACCATTTTCAACAGAATGGGCTGAATATATGCATAATATATAAAAATGATGTATCAACAAGATATAGCAATATATTACAAGTAAAATGATGGAAAACGATGATGAATTTGGTATTGGACATTTTCATGATGATGATGTAGCACAATATAATCATGATGTATATCATGGATATGCGACATGGTATCCTACACAATCTCCGTCATATTCACCAATGTATAATCAATCTGGCTATATATCAAATGGATATGAACAAGTATATTTTGTGAAACAAATTTGGTGGATTGTAGCATATTTTCTGATTAATCGATATTAAAATCAACAATTGTGTCTAGATTTGAATGACGCTTTTTTGATTGTTTGATATCATCTTTTTTGGGTTTATTTTCAAAAACCATATTATCGTACATATTTTCATCAATGGATACTCTAACTGTTCCTGTGCCACAAGGTGGAGCTTGACCAACAATGATATTTGAAGCTAAACCATTAATATTCTCAACTTCTCCATTTATACCTGCTGTTAAAAATTCCTTAGTTATTCTTTCAAAAGAAGCTTTTGTTAAAGGTCCATTTTCATATCCATCCATACCAAGCATATTTACTGACAAAAGTTTACCAGTTCCTACCATTCTATCAACTAATAAAGATATGTGTCTTTTATCAAGATGAGAAACATCCTGTAAAACTATTGATAGTTCTTCGATTAATAATGAACGGGCTGCCTCAATACCGAAAGTTTGATACATATCAATAACATTATTAGAGCATGTAAGCGTAGTATCAACTGATGGATTGGTCAAAACATCTTGAAGTTGTGAACCAGTGCCAATAAGCATATATGATATTTGTTCATGAACAGTACCTATATATGGGTCTCTTCTATAAGAAGTAATTTGTTTATAAGATGTATCTGTAATTCCATCTATACCACTTATAATAATTGGTTCAATACCATATTCTACAATATCATTAATAAGCGATATTTGAAAATCCTTAGTTTCTTCACCTTTTGGAGAAGAAAAGATTTTAGTATTATTATTAGCCATTGTAACAGTGTATACATCAATTCTAAAAAAGATAGAACTTGTTTCCACATCAATTATAGGATTATTTACCCATTCTTGTTCATTTAAAGTGTTCCATACATTTGGTAATGATACTTTAGTATCATCAATAAAGAAACGTAATATCCATTGATACATAATGGAATCATCAACTCCGATTTGTTCTTCAAGATTATGATATTTTCTTAATGTTTGGTCATTGCTTAGAGAATTATCGAAATAGAATTTATAAGATTTCAAAACATCTTTAAATCGAATACATTCTATTTCTTTCATAATTTTCAAAGCGTCACTTTTAATAATTGAATGTGGTTTATTCAGATATATATATGTGTTTGCAAGTTTTCTTGCAGATGGTTCTAGATACATAAGTTCTTTTAATCTAGGGACTCCTTGACTTCTTCCTGCTCCAGCAAAATGAAAACTATTAAGAGTTAGCTGGGTACAAGGTTCACCTATAGATTGTGCCGCAATAACACCCACTGGTTCACCAGGTTCTATTCTGGAATATTTGTAGCTTTTTTCAATATTCTTAACAAATTCTTTGAATGCTTCTCTTGTGAAACGATATTCACAAATTAGTTTTTTAGGACTGGCATGAGTATATATCAATAATTTGAATAGAGAACCACCCGAATAATATTTGTGTAAAGAACATCTTTCAAATAAATCAGAATAAGTTTTGAGTATTGTAGTAGGTTCTAAATCAGTTTTGTTTGTTTTTGTTAAAGAGAATTTATTAACAATATACTGTATTTTTCTATGTATATTTACTGAATGATTACAAGTTGTAAGTATATTTTCCTGAGAATAGATTTGATTGACACATGAAATATCAATAAATTTATTTCTGAGTTCAATGAATTCGTTGTAATATTCTTCAAATAGTGACTTATTTTGTGGGAATTGTTCTAATATTTTGGAGTTAATACATGATGTCAAATGGTCTTCGTTTTTAGTAAGAGAATGTGCTAATTCTAAATCATTTAAAGGGCTAAAAAGAGAAAGCATATCTTGTTCTTCTATACTTTCTCCAGATGCTCCGTCATCACCAAATAAGAATTGTACAATATTATTTTGAGCATCATTAACAGTATTACTCCATTTAACAACCATATCTTCTAATGTTTTAACCATTTGTCTTTGGATATATCCAGTTTGACCTGTTTGAAGAGCTTGTTCAATTAAGCCTTCTCTTCCACCACCAGAATGAAAAAAGAACTCGAATGGATGTAATCCTTTTGATAATGAGCTTCTTACAAATCCTCTTGTACGAACATCTTCGCTATATTTCTGGAAATGAGGTAGTGTTCTATGTGTATAACCAGTATTTGTTCTCTTACCATTAACGATTTGTTGTCCAAGAAAGCCTTTCATTTGTGTAATATTTTTCTTTTTCCCTTTAGAACCAGATTCAATCATTAATTTAAAACGACTTTGTTCATCTTTAGATAAAAGGTTTTCGCTTTTAGATGTAGCTTTAGCTATTTCTTTGTTAACAAAATCTTCAAAAGCAACCTTATCACAAGGCACTGTTGATTTGTGAATATCTTCAATTCGTTTAGAAATATTATTTATCATTTGTTCTACGGCCATATCAACCTTGCTATGTACATCCGTTCCTCTTTTCAAATCTTTAGGACCAATACTAAACACATTGTGTAAGAAGTATTCATTTAATAATTTTTGTAACATACCAGTCATTTCAAAGCATTTATCATTTCCTAATTCATGATAAGAATTTGAAACAAGCTTAACCAAATCCTTTTTATTAAGTGTTTTATTAATTGAACTGCTATAATTAGGAGTATAAAAGTCAAAAATCTCTTTACCACTATAATTTTTTTTGCTTATTTGTCCATAATAATAAGGGGCACCTCTTGCAAGAACGTTCATTAGTTCTCTATTTGTAAATGGAGATTGATTTTGGCTCATCATATGAGCAGATAATACATTATCTTGTACAAATGCCAAAGCTGGTTGATTAGACGCTCCACTCATACATTGTTTTTTAAGTCCAGCTAATTCAATTGTTTCAGAAAGTGTTACAATGTTCTGGGGACAATGTAAATTCATTTCATCGCCATCAAAATCCGCATTATATGGTTCTGTAACATTAACATTAAGCTTAAAGCTATAACCCTCCATAATTCTAACTTTATGTCCCATAATACTGTATTTATGTAGGGTTGGTTGCCGATTCATTAAAACATAATCCCCGTCCATGATATGTCTCATAACAATATCACCAGATTGAATGATAAGTCCCTTTCTAGGTTTTATAACTCTTTTACTATTTTTTCTAATTAAACCAACAGAACCCGGAAAAGTATTTGGACCATTTTCGAGACATTTTTCAAGAAAACCGCGATTATCATTTGTTACTTTTTCTGGAAAAGTAATTTTTTTAGCAATTGATTCTGGTATACCTATTTCGTTTAATTCAATCATTGGATCGGGTGTTATAACACTTCTACCAGACATTTCAACTCTTCTCGATAAAAGATTACCACGTATCCTACCCATTTTGGGTACTTTACCGCGTAATCTTTGTCCGAATGTTTGATGTGGCATAGCACTACCTCGTGGCATGGATGGAAATCCGCCTCCTGGTTCATTATCTATTAATGTTGCAATATCATGCGCAAGATATTCTCTAAATTTTTCTCGGTCTTTATGTTGTTCTTTTCCCAAATATCCTCTACAACTTAAGTTTGATTTCATAACTTCTTCATACCGAAGAGTAATATGGTCTCTTGTCATATTTCCATTACCCTGTTTTACAGAAGGTCTAACAAGAGGGGGACATACTGGTATGGTATGTAATATTAAAGAAGAAGGGTGTGAATATTTCGGATGAAATCCCATAATTTCACAATTT
>CEQM01132746.1_pt1 | contig 29156 bp, 25 predicted proteins | sample 531111 | NCBI WGS metagenome assembly CEQM01 (sample SAMEA2621278, study PRJEB7988) | marine metagenome | biome: marine biome (ENVO:00000447); feature: deep chlorophyll maximum layer (ENVO:xxxxxxxx); material: "saline water (ENVO:00002010), including plankton (ENVO:xxxxxxxx)" | depth 120 m
CAAGCGAATGAAGTAAAAGAATTAACAAGCTTATATCTATATTTTATATACTAATGGTGGGCGATGACGGGCTCGAACCGCCGACCCCCTCGGTGTAAACGAGGTGCTCTTCCAGCTGAGCTAATCGCCCTTATTAAGTATTTATCTATCTTAACAAGAATTCGCAACCCAGCTAACTATTAAAAAGTGAATAAAGTTAGATTTAAAACATTAGGCCGGCTGCTCAAATGTGCAACCGGCCCAAAGTTTTATTAAATATTTTTTTAATTAACAGCGTCTTTAAGTGCTTTACCAGCTTTAAACTTAGGCTGTTTTGAAGCCTTAATCTGTATCGCTTCTCCAGTACGTGGATTACGTCCAGTTGTTGCTTTACGTTGCGCTACTGAGAAAGTTCCAAAGCCTACGAGGCGAACCTCGTTTCCACTTTGTAAAGACCCCGTAATATTACTAAAAACGCTGTCAACGGCTTTTGTTGCATCAGCTTTTGAAATGCCTGATGAGTCAGAAACTGCAGATATTAAATCGTTTTTGTTCACTTCATGTCCCCTTTTTGGCTGGTTCGCTCTATGACTGGAGCGTGATACCCGAATCTAAACACTCAAAGTCTAGATCTAATTTTGGTTTCGTCAATTAGAAAAACCCAGGAAACAGCGACTTTTTACAATATTACCGAGTCGAAAATGAAAAATTTACATTTTTTATATATTTTTTAATGACGAACTACTCTAGAGGTCTCTGATTCTTCATCAGAATTAGTAACTCTTGATGAATCATTATCCGATTCGTTCCACTCAATAGGGACAAGAGATTGAGTTAAAGCATGATCCAATACTTCATCAACAGTTGACGCAATAATGATTTCAAGACCATTTTTTACATTATCGGGAATATCCACTAAGTCTTTTTCATTATCTTTAGGTATTATGACTTTCTTTACCCCACCACGTAATGCTGCAAGCATTTTTTCTTTTAACCCTCCGATTGGAAGAACTCTACCTCTTAAAGATATCTCCCCCGTCATGGCAACATCTTTTCTTACTGATATTCCAGTTAACACTGAAACCATAGACGTTACCATAGCCACACCAGCTGAAGGACCATCCTTAGGTACTGCTCCCTCCGGCACATGCACATGTATATCACTTTTTTCAAATAATGGAGGTTCTATACCAAATTCAGTAGCCCTTGACCTGACATAAGCATTAGCAGCTTGTATAGATTCCTGCATTACATCGCCCAATTTTCCAGTTATTGTCATTTTACCTTTTCCAGGAATTAGGATGGCCTCAACAGTCAGTAATTCTCCTCCCACTTCTGTCCAAGCCAAACCAGTAACAATGCCAACTAAGTTTTCTTCTTCGGTTTCTCCAAATCTATATTTTCTAACACCTGCATATTTATCAAGATTACGAACTGTAACCTTTATATTTTCGGTTTCTGGAGATATAGCTATCTCTTTAACAGCCTTCCTAGCTAGGTTGGCAATTTCACGCTCGAGATTTCTAACACCTGCCTCACGAGTATAATATCTGATAACATCATATAGAGCAGAATCTGAAATTGACCACTCAGATTTCTTTAAACCATTTTCAGAAAGCTGCTTAGGCAATAAATGCTGTTTTGCAATTGTAACCTTTTCATCCTCAGTGTAGCCAGGCAGACGTATTATCTCTAACCGATCTAATAGTGGCTGAGGCATCCGCATAGTATTAGCCGTACAAACAAACATTACATCTGATAGATCATAATCGACTTCTAAATAATGATCTTGAAAAGTATGATTTTGTTCTGGATCAAGAACTTCAAGAAGCGCTGATGAAGGGTCACCGCGCCAGTCAGCGCCTAGTTTATCTATCTCATCAAGTAAAAACAAAGGATTTGAGCTCTTAGCTTTTTTCATGCCTTGAATAACTTTTCCAGGCATAGACCCTATGTATGTACGTCTATGTCCACGTATTTCAGCTTCGTCTCTAACTCCACCTAATGACATACGAACAAAATTACGCCCTGTAGCTCTAGCTACTGACTTGCCGAGTGAAGTCTTTCCTACACCAGGTGGACCAACCAAGCAAAGAATAGGGCCTTTAATTTTTGTTATACGTTGCTGTACAGCGAGGTATTCAAGAATTCTTTCTTTAACTTTATCTAATCCATAATGATCTTCATTCAAAATTTCTTCCGCTGCGTTTATATCTTTTCTAACGCGCGATCTTTTTTTCCAAGGAATGCCTAAGATCCAATCTAAGTAATTACGCACCACTGTTGCTTCGGCAGACATAGGGCTCATATTTCGTAATTTCTTTAATTCTTGAGTAGCTTTTTCGCGAGCTTCCTTATTAAACTTAGTTTTAGCAATAAGATCTTCTAGTTCCTGGATCTCATCACGCCCATCTTCACTCTCGCCTAGCTCCTTCTGAATAGCTTTCAACTGTTCATTTAAATAATATTCACGTTGAGTTTTCTCCATTTGACGTTTAACACGTCCACGTATCCTCTTCTCAACCTGAAGAATTCCTATTTCACCCTCCATAAAACCATGGATCTTTTCCAGTCTATCCTGAATAGTCATCCCTTCAAGAAGTTCTTGTTTTTCAGGGATTTTTAAAGATAAGTGAGAAGCTATTGTATCAGCTAGTTTTCCTGGTTCATCTATCTGATTAATAGAAACTAATACTTCTGGTGGTACTTTCCTATTCAATTTTATATATTGTTCAAATTGAACAACGACAGAACGACTTAAGGCGGCTAATTCCTTTTCATCAGAAACAGTATCTTCTATGATTTTTGCATTAGCTTCAAAAAAGTCTGGGTTATCAGAAAAATTAACAATCTTAGCTCTTTCACTTCCTTCTACTAGTACCTTCACAGTCCCATCAGGTAATTTTAAAAGCTGTAAAATAGTCCCTATGGTTCCTACTTCATACAGATCTTCGGTAGACGGATCATCTTGTGATGCCGTTTTTTGGGTTACAAGTAATATTTGCTTATCGTCCTTCATGACATCTTCGAGGGCACGAACTGATTTATCGCGCCCAACAAATAACGGAACAATCATGTGAGGAAATACAACAATATCACGTAATGGTAGGACTGGGTAAAGAGTATCTTTAGATTGTTCAGCCATAATTATTCCTAATAGATATTTAGTTTACATTAATTACTATTCAATAGATCACTTTTTACTAATTCGTTATCAGGCTAACGGCCATTTTTAAAAACATATCTGTATAATCTATTATTTGGTGCAGCTAGCCTTAGCAATCAAGTTCTACTGACATAATTTTTTTTAATAAATATTAAGTATTTGGTTTTAGGCTATAGTCTCAAGATCTTCTGGTTTATCACCATATATCTGCAATGGCGTAGCATTACCATCTACAACCTCTGCATTTATAACTACTTCTTCAACTCCCATCATCTCAGGCAAATCATACATCGTATCAAGTAATATATCTTCTAATATAGAACGTAAACCGCGCGCTCCAGTCTTTCTAAGTATGGCTTTTTTAGCAATTGATTTTAACGCGTCATCTGAAAATGTGAGATCAACCTCTTCCATATCAAATAATCTTTGGTACTGCTTCACTAAAGCATTTTTAGGTGTCGTAAGGATTTCTATAAGAGATATTTCATCTAGATCTTCTAAAGTAGCTATAACTGGCAGTCGTCCGACAAACTCCGGAATTAAACCAAATTTTAGTAAATCTTCTGGCTCAAGGCTCCTTAATATGTCACCAGTACGTCTATCATCAGAATTACGTACATCGGCACCAAAACCAATTGATGTATCTTTGCCTCTACCCGAAATAATTTTTTCTAATCCAGCAAACGCACCTCCGACAATAAATAAAATATTAGTAGTATCTACTTGCAGAAACTCTTGCTGTGGGTGTTTACGGCCACCTTGTGGAGGCACAGAAGCTATTGTTCCTTCCATTATTTTCAAGAGGGCTTGCTGAACACCTTCACCAGACACATCACGAGTAATCGAGGGATTATCAGACTTTCTACTAATTTTATCTACTTCATCAATATAAACTATACCTCTTTGGGCCCTTTCTACATTGTAATCAGCAGATTGAAGTAGTTTAAGAATTATGTTCTCAACATCCTCTCCAACGTATCCGGCTTCGGTAAGAGTTGTTGCATCAGCCATTGTAAATGGCACATCAAGAATTCTAGCTAATGTCTGAGCGAGCAATGTTTTTCCACACCCAGTTGGACCAACTAATAATATATTTGACTTTGCAATTTCTACTTCGTTACCTTTAGGTGCAGCATTTAAACGCTTGTAATGGTTATGTACCGCAACAGATAAAACCCTCTTTGCCTGACTTTGTCCAATTACATAATCATCAAGAATTTGACAAATTTCCTTAGGACTAGGAACACCTTCATGAGTTTTTACTAAAGTAGATTTATGCTCTTCTCTAATAATATCCATGCATAGTTCGACGCATTCATCACAAATGAATACAGTCGGTCCTGCAATCAGCTTCCTTACTTCATGCTGACTTTTTCCACAAAAGGAGCAGTAAAGAGTATTTTTTGAATCACTTCCGCCAGTCTTACTCATAAAAGAACCCCGTATCCGATTCCCTAGATTATCATTCTGTTATATATGGTTTTATCAAACCATATTACAAATTAGTTATCAGCGTTACACTAATCATCTTTATTGTCATCATCAAGACTTCCTTCGGGTCTAACACTAACCACCTCATCAATTAAACCAAAATCCTTAGCCTCTACAGCTGTATAAAACCGATCACGTTCTAGTGCATCAGCAATATCTTTCACTTTTTGACCTGAATGAGAAGAATATATTTCATTTAATCTCTCACGCACTAAAAGTATTTCCTTGGCATGAATCTCTATATCTGTGGCCTGCCCCTGAAACCCTCCGGAAGGTTGGTGAACCATAATTCTAGAATTGGGCAACGAAAATCTTTTACCTGCTGCTCCACCACACAATAATAGAGATCCCATTGATGCAGCTTGACCAATACACAAAGTAGTAACCTCTGGTCTAATATATTGCATCGTGTCGTATATGGATAAACCAGCAGTAACAACTCCACCGGGCGAATTAATATAAAGCGAGATATCTTTATTTGGATTCTCTGCCTCAAGAAATAAAAGCTGAGCACATATTACGCTTGCAGTTTCATCATAAACCGCGCCTGTTAAAAATATGATGCGTTCCTTGAGTAAACGCGAATATATATCATAAGCACGTTCTCCACGATTTGTTTGTTCAACAACCATGGGTATCAAGGCATTCATTTTAGGTTCAAAATCTGTCTGCATAGGACCGAATGTGACTGGCATGATAACTATTGTCCTGCGTTAATCATTATATAATGACCTTATAGATAAAAAATGGCGATTCTGAGCAAGTAACTATTTTTAGTTTATTATACATTAACTGATTCTATTAGCGCAGATCATTTTTTTGATTTAGTAACTCTTTTTTTTCTAGTGGTTTTTTTAGTCTCTGATTTAGATTTTTCTTTGCTACTTTTGGTCTTTGTCTTCTTAGGGGTGGTATTTTTACTTTCTTCAACAGTTTTTTCTATGGAATTTTGTTCAGTTTCTGCACGAAGTTCATCGGGCGTAAGTACACGTTCCGTTACTGTTGCCATCTCAATTATATAATTAACCACCTTATCTTCAAATATTGGAGCTCGCAGTGATGCCTGAGCTTCTGGATTACTACGATAAAAATCTACAAATTGTTGCTCTTGCCCAGGCATTTGTCGAGCTTGCTCCATAATGGCTCTATTTATCTCCTCTTGAGTTACTGTTAAATCATTAGTTTCGCCAACATGCGTAAGTAAAAGACCTAATCGAACTCTTCTTTCTGATATTTTTTGATACTGCTCACGAAGTTCTTCTTCACTTTTCCCTAAATCCTCTGGGTCAAGGCTATTTTTTTCTTTCGCTTCTTGTACTTGCTTCCATATTTGTTCGAATTCAGATTCAAGCATGCGCGGCGGTACATCAAAGTCAAATAAATCTGATAACTGATCTAGTAGCTGACGTTTAACTTTTTCACGTGTAAATTGAGCGTAATCAGCGTTTAGCTGATCTCTAATTGTTTGTTCGAGGACCTCAATAGATTCTAGCCCCATAGACTTAACAAATTCTTCATCAATCTTAGTCGGAATACTTTGCCTTAGTTCTTTTACCTCACAACTAAATACAGCATCTTTGCCAGCTAAGTCTTTATTCCCATAATCTAAAGGAAATGTGACATCCAATTTAAGGGATTGTCCAGATTTAGAACCAATTATTTGATCTTCGAAGCCCGGAATAAATTGGTTGGCCCCTAGCTCTAATTCTATTCCCTTTCCTGTTCCTCCCTCAAATATTTCATTATCTATCATTCCCTCATAGTCAATTACAGCTATATCCCCTTTCTTTGCAGCCCTATTAGTTTTTAGAGGTTCACTTTTTTTATTTTGATCGGCAAGACGTTGAAGAGTATCTTCAATTTCTTTATCAGTAGCTTCAACCTTTTCACGTTCTAGTTTCACAGAAGAAAAATCAACCTCACCAATTTCAGGCAATAACTCGATAGAAATATCATACGTTAGGTCTTGTCCTTCTTCAAATGAGGTTACATCAATTTGGGGTTGACTGGCAGGACGAAGTCCACGTTCAGAAAGCAACTCTTCGGTACTTTCACGAATAGTTTGCTCAAGTACTTCGCCTCGAACTGAATTTCCAAATCTCTGCTTGAGAATACTTATTGGAGCTTTACCAGGCCTAAAACCCGGTATCCGCGCATCCTTGCCTACCTCGCTAAGACGACTAACAATTTTTATTTCTAAGTCTGAAGATTCAACTGTAACCGTAAAATCTTTAAGCAAACTATCTGATTTGGTTTCAACCACTTGCATTTTTAATACTCGAAATCGTTATATCTAAAAGTTAATTTAAAAAAGTTGTAATCATAAAATTATTCTGAAGAACAATAGGATGTAAATATATTTAGTTCAATTAAATCTAACTTTAATGTATTGGTGCGGGCGAAGGGACTCGAACCCCCACGACCTTGCAGTCACCAGGACCTAAACCTGGCGCGTCTACCAGTTCCGCCACGCCCGCTCAAATATTTAAAGTATCACCTAAAAACCTTATTAAAAAAAAGTATCTACCCGTTAAACTTATGGCTTGAATACCTATACTATTGAAAGCAAGTAGTAAACGTCCTGAATAACTGATAAAAAATAATATAATTTTAATAATACAGACAATCTGCACAATATATATTATTGATTTTATTTTATAAAATAAGCTTTTTTAAAATAGAGGGTATTATTTTCGCAATATCTTCAGCAACAAGGCCTGGGCCAAACATTCTTCCGCTTTCACCATGCAACCATACACCCGCAGATGCCGCTTCAAAAGGTTTCATACCTTGAACAATTAGCCCAAGTATAATGCCACTAAGTACATCGCCAGATCCTGCTGTTGCAAGATAAGGAGACGAATTTGTATTTATATAAATTAATCCAGTTGGTGAAGTAATAATTGTATCGGCACCCTTTAAAACAATAACGGCATTAATAAAACTTGCAGATATAGCTAGCTCAATCTTACTTTTAGAGTTTTTAGATTCAGCCTCTTTAATAAACAATTTTTTAAACTCACCCTCGTGTGGAGTGATAACATTATTGCACTCACTCATATTTTTTAAAGCCCTAAACAGTACATTTGGGCACTGTTCAAATACGGTTAAAGCATCTGCATCAAGAACACATGGGTTACAAGTTATAGCTCGTAAAACTCTATCATATGTTTCCTTATTCACTCCGTTTCCTGGTCCAATTAAGACACCTGTAACACTTTTTTGGCTAATAATTGAGGTAAATTCTTCAAGGTTATTTATATCTTTGACCATAATAGATGGACTACCAGACCGATAAACCATTGATGACTCTTTAGGAGAGGCTATTGTTACTAATCCTGCACCAGAACGAAGAGCTGCAAAACTCGCTAGTTTAGCTGCCCCAGTAAGCTCTTCCCCCCCTACAACAACTGCATGACCTCTGTCATATTTATGTCCTTGAACTTCTGGAATAGGAAAGTTCTCTAACCATAATTGAGGAGTATTTTCGTGAATTTTGGGAGGTAAACTTGTAAATATAGACTTATCTATACCAATATCAGCAACCCTTACATCTCCGCATTTATCCTTGCCAGGAAATAATAAATGTCCAGGTTTGCGACGAAAAAATGTAACACATATATTGGCCTTTACAGCGCAACCAAGAATTTTACCCGTGTTAGCATCTACACCACTAGGAATGTCCACAGAAACACAGGGAATGTTTGTTTCATTCAATTTTTCAATAATATCTTCACCTAACCCCGTAATAGGTCTATTCAGTCCTATACCATACAAAGCATCAACTACAACTTGAGTATCTTCAAATAAAGATGGAGTAAATTTACACATTTCTCCTGTCCAATTAGATGCACTTGCTCGCGCATCACCATTTAGTTCATCAATTGCTCCTAAACATAGTACACGAACCTTACGTCCATTATTCTCTAGTAGTCTGGCTGCTACAAATCCATCACCTCCATTATTTCCTAATCCGCACAAGATTAAGATTCTTCCATCTTCACAAATATTCAGAACAGCCTCAGCAATAGCTTCACCAGCCGCTTCCATAAGACTAAGGCTTGTTATCCCTTGGGCGCAAACCTGTTTTTCTACTTTGTACATCTCAGAAATAGATAAAATTTCCGTGGTATTGTCTATCCATTTAACCATCAGGTAGTTAACCCCAGAGACATCTAATAATGACTACGATTACAGCTCTACAATATGAATTAGCTTTAATTAGTATCACTATTTCTTTTTATAAATAGAAAAAATGGGGTGGCTGATGGGTCTCGAACCCACGACCTCCTGGACCACAACCAGGCGCTCTAACCAACTGAGCTACAGCCACCACAAACATTAGGGTTTGTGTAATCCTCCGATAAGGTATCAGTCAAGCGACCGATTATTTAATTTTTCTAAATAAAACCATAAAGTATATATTATAACATAAGCTTTTATAAAGGCGTGTCTATAAACTGTATGGTATATTCTATATTTTTATTTCTTGTATTTTCAATAAATTATTAAAATTGTATAGAAATCCTATTTTGTATTAACCAGTTTCTATAAGATTATTTTATTATAAACAGTATAAAAGAGAACTAAATTTTCAAGTAAATGTTAATTAATAAAGAGAAGATATTATGCTCCAATTAGCACATAACATTCATAAACTAGGTACGGAGTCAGCTTTCGAAGTATTGGCAAGAGCAGAGGAACTCAGCCAGCAAGGAAGAAACATAATTAATCTTGGTATTGGACAACCAGACTTTCGAACTCCTAATCATATAGTAGAGGCAGCAATTAAAGCTCTTCATGACGGTCATCATGGCTATACACCCGCTCCAGGAATTCTTCCTTTAAGAGAAGCCGTAACTGAAGAATTATTTAATACACGGGGAGTTGAGGTGAATCCGGACCACTTAGTTTGTGTACCAGGTGGCAAGGTAACAATGTTTTTCTCTATATTAATGTTTGGAGAACCAGGAGCAGAGATTATGTACCCTAACCCAGGTTTTCCCATTTATGAATCAGTTATTAATTATTCTGGTGCTGATGCTGTTCCAATACCTCAAAATGAAAGTAATGACTTCTCATTTGATGCCGAAGAACTATTATCATTAATATCACCGCGTACAAGGCTAATTATTTTAAACACCCCTAATAATCCGACAGGGGGATCTGTAACGCGTTTAGAATTAGAAAAGTTAGCAGCTGGCCTAGATAATCATCCAAATATAGCCATATTATCCGATGAAATTTACTCAAAAATTACTTATGATAGTCAAGAACACATAAGCCTTTTAGAATTTGAAAACTTACGAGACCGTCTAATATTATTAGACGGCTGGAGTAAATCTTATGCAATGACTGGATGGCGCTTAGGCTATGCACTTTGGCCAGAAAAATTGGTCGAGCATGCCAAACGTTTAGCTATAAACTGTCATTCCTGCGTTAACTCTGCAACACAATTTGCAGGAATTGCAGCTCTTAAAGGGCCTCAAGATTCTGTTTCAAGTATGGTAAACGCGTTTAATGAACGGCGCTCTGTAATTGTTGATGGTTTAAACAGTATACCAGGATTTTCCTGCCGCATGCCAAAGGGTGCTTTTTATGCTTTTCCTAATATTTCTCAAACCGGATTAAAAGCAAAGGAAATGCAGGATATCCTTCTTGAAAAAGCGGGGGTTGCGACTGTAGCTGGAACCAGTTTTGGAAAAATGGGTGAAGGTTATATTAGGTTTTCTTATGCCAACTCCGTTGACAATATTCGTAAAGCTTTGGATAAAGTTAGTGGTACTTTAATATAGATTAACGCCTAATTAATAGGCATAGCGCACATATATTAATCAATTATAATTTAGAAACAAAGATAATTAATCAATTATTCGTTATTATATCAAAAGTAACAGTTGTTTTGGACTTGGCATGAATTTTGCAATAATAAAATATAACCTAACAAGACTTTAAATACGATCAGTTAAATATATTAGGACAAATTAAATAGATGAAAAAAATCGAGGCTATAATTAAACCTTTCAAACTCGATGAAGTTAAAACCGCTCTTAACGATATAGGCCTTAATGGTTTAACAGTTCTGGAAGCAAAGGGATTTGGTCGCCAGAAGGGACATACAGAATTATATCGAGGGGCAGAATATGTCGTCGATTTTCTTCCAAAAGTTAAAATTGAACTATTTATAGAAGATAATCTTGCTGAACAAGCTATCGAGGCTATTCAACAGGCATCAAATACCGGTCATATAGGTGATGGTAAAATTTTTGTATCTACAATCGACGAAGTAATTCGAATACGCACAGGTGAGAGAGGCATAGAAGCTTTATAAAACTAAATTAGTGTAAATATTTGCATAAAAATAATTTTAATAGATTCAGTTAACATATTTATAAGGGGTAACCATATAATGTCCGATATCCAAAATGTAATGGATATGCTGAAGGAGCATGACGTACAATTCGTAGATCTACGTTTCACCGATCCACGAGGTAAATGGCAGCATACAGCACAACATGTATCAACCATAAATGATGATTTTTTTACTGACGGTATAATGTTTGATGGATCATCTATTGCTGGATGGAAGGCAATAAATGAATCTGACATGACTTTGATGCCAGACCCATCCACTGCAGTTATGGACCCCTTTACTGCTCAGCCTCAATTAATAATGTTTTGTGATGTGCTTGAGCCATCAACAGGTGATCCATATGAACGCGATCCTAGAAGCACTGCAAAAAAAGCAGAGGCCTATATGAGAAGCTCAGGAGCTGGAGATACAGCGTATTTTGGACCAGAAGCGGAATTTTTTATATTTGATGACGTGAGATACGATGTTTCTATGAATCAAACTTTTTATCAAATAGATAGTGAAGAGGGTCCTTATAATTCTGGCTCTGAATTTCCTGAGGGAAACTTTGGGCATCGACCTGCTATTAAAGGTGGGTATTTTCCTGTTCCACCAGTAGACTCAATGACAGATATACGTGCTGAAATGGTAACCCAAATGATTGAAATGGGTCTGGAAATGGAGAAACATCATCACGAGGTTGCTCCGAGTCAGCATGAACTTGGACAAAAATTTAATACTCTTGTATCAACAGCTGACCAAACACAAATATATAAATATTGCGTGCAAATGGTAGCCCATCAATACGGTAAGACAGCAACCTTTATGCCAAAACCAGTTCTTGATGATAACGGATCAGGCATGCATGTCCATCAATCCATCTGGAAAGATGGAAAACCTCTGTTTGCTGGTTCTGGTTATGCCGACCTGTCTGAAACCGCTCTTTATTATATTGGCGGCATAATTAAGCACGCGCGTGCTATAAACGCATTTACTAATCCTACAACGAATAGTTATAAAAGATTAGTACCTGGCTTCGAAGCTCCTGTGCTTTTAGCCTATTCTGCTAGAAATCGCTCCGCTTCTTGCCGTATTCCTTACTCTACCAGTCCTAATGGCAAAAGAGTAGAAGTTCGTTTTCCTGACGCAATGGCAAATACCTATCTAGCATTTTCAGCAATGTTAATGGCTGGCTTAGACGGAATCGATAATAAAATTCACCCAGGCGATCCAATGGATAAGGATCTATATGATTTATCTGCCGAAGAATTAGCTGGAGTTCCTACTGTATCCGCATCTCTAAGACAGTCTATTGAAGCATTAAGCGCCGATAGAGATTTTCTAAAAAAAGGTGATGTTTTTACGGACACACAAATCGATGGGTATATAGAACTTAAGGAAGAAGAAACCTTAGCATACGAACAAACACCACATCCGATTGAGTTTAAAATGTATTATTCATCTTAAATAATAATAAAGAAAACTCACATAAGGCCCTATCAAGTTATTGTTAGGGCCTTTTTATTTACCACTATTAGTTTGTTACTTCGGGCCATATTGAATCTCAGAATGATAATCTACAGAAATTTCGTCTACCTTTTCATCATAAAAACATAGATAATTTTTAATTTTATCGCTCTCAGACACAGGGTCCTGGTAAAACCAAACAATATCTTTATACATTACGTCCCCAACTCTAATAGAATAATATCTGGCTTTTCCCTTATAAGGACAGTAGGTAATAGTTGATGATGGTAACAATTGAATAGCCACATCATCTCTAGGAATGTAGTAGCGAGTCGGATGATTTGTTTCTATTAAAAATTTTGCTCTAACAGTTTCGGCTAAAACTTCATTATTAATTAAAACCCTTACTTTTCTTGAGCTATTCAATATATCAATACGAACTCTCGGATTTCGTGCGTGTACAAATACTTCTTCATCTTCTTCATACCAATGATCAACTTTATTCCAATAGAAAGCTACATAATTTTTTATTCCTAATATTTCATCAAACGGATTTTCATAAGACCAAACAGCATTTTCCGATTTATAATCATTAACAATAATAGAATAGTAACTAGCATTACCTTTAAAAGGACAATTTGTAAGATGATCTGATGGTATAAGTTTATTAAAATCAACACTATTACGTGGAAAATAATAAATTGGCACATGGTTAGATTCATATAAAATTAAAGCGTCTGTCGCATCTACAATTACTTCTTCTTTATAGACTACTCTTATCCGTTTAGGACTAGCTTCATAATTTACTATATAATCTGGATTATTAGAATACCCCGGACCAGGATTTGCTGCCTTTGTATTAATCATAACTGCATCATTCTATTTTAACATTTTAGTATACATTTACTATATATGATCAACTCTTATGAAACCTTACTATTGGCGAATCTTATAAATAAGCGCAAACAATACACAGAATTACTAATTAATTTATATTTTACATCTAATTTTCGGTAAAATTGGTAAAATGATTTATGGCAAATAAAAAAAACATAGACGACTTGTTTGAAAATGCTAAAGATGACTTTAACCAGAAGTCAAACTCAGCACAAGCAAGCTACTCAGCTAGAGATATTGAGGTGTTAGAAGGCCTTGAGCCAGTTAGAAAAAGACCTGGAATGTATATTGGTGGAACCGACAATCGAGCTCTGCATCATCTTGCAGCCGAAGTAATAGATAATGCAATGGACGAAGCTGTAGCTGGATATGCAGATCGCATAAATGTGGACCTGGATGAATCTGGTACTCTAACTGTTACAGATAATGGACGAGGAATTCCAATTGACTCTCATCCAAAATTTAAAAAAAAATCGGCCCTAGAGGTAATACTAACAACTTTACATTCAGGTGGAAAATTTAACAATAAAGTCTATGAAACATCAGGTGGCCTTAATGGAGTAGGCATAAGCGTAGTAAATGCTTTAAGTGATAAACTTCATGTTGAAGTTATCCGAGATAAGAAAGTTTGGTCTCAAGACTATGAGCGAGGTATTCCCAAATCAAAACTCATTAATGTAAAAGCTTCATCAAATCGCAGAGGAACATTGATAGCCTTTTCTCCAGATAAACAAATTTTTGGTAAAAATGCTATGTTTGACCCCAAGAAATTGTATGAAATGGCTCGTTCAAAAGCCTATCTATTCAGAGGGGTTAAAATTCGTTGGTCATGCTCAAATGACTTAATTACTAATTCTGATTTACCTTCACAAGAAGTCTTGCACTTTCCCGGTGGTATAATAGATTATTTGCGAACAATCATCGACAATCGAACTATTGTAGGGGCTACAATATTTAGTGGGCGAGCCGACCTTAACTCCACCAAAGGTCATGTCGAATGGGCAATATGTTGGCCTTCTGATGGTGAAGGTTTTATTAATTCCTATTGTAACACTGTATCAACAGTTGACGGAGGAAGTCATGTGACAGGTGTTAAAGCTGCCCTGACTAAAGGCCTAAAAGGATATGGAGAACTTACTAATAATAGACGCTCAAATCGGATAAGTGGAGAAGATATATTTGATGGTATATCGGTAATGCTATCAGTGTTTATTACCAATCCACAATTTCAAGGTCAGACAAAAGAAAAGTTGTCTATGCCAGAAGCCGCACGTGTTGTTGAAGCGCAAGTAAAAGATCATTTTGACCTATTTTTATCATCAGATAGAGAAACTGCTGACATATTACTAGATTGGACAATTGAACGTGCTGAACAAAGGCTTCGTAGGAAAGAAGATAGAGATTTAGTAAGAAAAACTGCTACTAGAAAAGTAAAACTGCCAGGGAAACTTGCCGATTGTTCTCGTAAAACAGCCGATGATACAGAGTTATTTATTGTTGAAGGTGATAGTGCAGGAGGTTCGGCAAAACAAGCACGTAATAGAGAAACTCAAGCCATATTACCACTAAGGGGAAAAATTTTAAATGTTGCTAGCGCAACAGCTGATAAACTTGCGTCTAATCAAGAATTAAGTGATTTGATACAAGCCTTAGGTTGTGGTTCGTCTAAAAAGTTCGATATATCAAAGCTTAGATATGAACGCATCATAATAATGACTGACGCAGATGTAGATGGAGCACATATAGCTTCATTACTTATGACTTTCTTCTATCGTGAAATGCCACAATTAGTTACAGACGGTCATCTCTACCTAGCGGTCCCCCCGCTCTACAGATTGTCTCGTAGAGGAAATATTCAATATGCTATTGATGACAACGAAAGAGAAATGCTCATGAATTCTGAGTTTTCAGGATCGGGCAAAGTGGAGATTAGTAGATTTAAAGGGCTTGGTGAAATGCCTCCATCACAGCTTAAGGACACTACTATGAGCCCTTCGAAACGGACCTTGATAAGAGTGACCCTTCCTAAAGCATCAACTGAAGATAAGATTGGAGTGGATGAAGCTAAAGCTACGTCTCAATTAGTAGAACAACTAATGGGTCGAAAACCGGAAAAAAGGTTTAATTACATTCAGAAAAATGCTCGTTTCGTAGATGACATAGATGTCTAGTCTTAAGTTTAACTATCGGAAAATAATATAGAAACTTAAATATAATAAATTTAATTTTCTTATAGTTTTTTGAGACGTAACAAACTAAACAAGATTTATTTACTTTAGAAGTAATTAGTATTTATTTGTTTAACCAATATTATGTAATTATAAAATATTTTAATAGATAAAAAAAATATATGTCTAAGTTAGAAAAACCATATGAAATTTGATGAATTAGGTCTCAGCCGTGATTTACTAGACGCGATTGCGAATGCTGGGTACACAGACGCTACTCCTATTCAAGAACAAGCTATCCCGCATCTGCTAATGGGACGTGATTTACTAGGAATAGCTCAAACAGGTACTGGTAAAACAGCAGGTTTTACTTTGCCTATGATTGAAATCTTAAATGCCGGCCGAGCGAGAGCCCGTATGCCAAGATCACTCATACTTGAACCAACACGTGAATTAGCTGCCCAGGTAGCAGAGAACTTCAATATTTATGGAAAAAACCATAAACTATCAATGGCACTACTCATTGGTGGTGTATCTTTTATTGAACAAAATGATAAATTAAATAGAGGAGTTGACGTTCTTATAGCAACTCCTGGAAGATTAATAGATCAATTTGAACGTGGAAGAATACTACTAGCAGATATAAAAATATTAGTAGTTGATGAAGCTGACCGTATGCTTGATATGGGTTTTATACCCGACGTAGAAAAAATTATGAAGTTATTACCACCACTACGTCAAACAGCCATGTTTTCTGCAACGATGCCTAAAGAGGTTAAAAGGCTAACAGAATCATATATGATGGACCCCAAAAAAATAGAAGTGGCTCCGGCAGCTTCCGCAGCTGAAACAGTAACTCAAAGATTGGTAATGGTGAATGGAGGCATTAGAGAAAAACAAAGTACGTTAGAATCTTTGATAAAATATAATTCGGTAAAAAATGCTATAGTATTTTGTAACCGAAAGAGAGACGTAAAGTCTGTTGACCAATTATTAAGAAAAAAAAGAATTAATGCTAGAGCGCTTCATGGAGATCTACCTCAATCAGTCCGAACATCCACATTAAATGAATTCAGAGAAGGTAAAATTAATATTTTAGTTGCCAGTGACGTAGCAGCCCGCGGTCTAGACATAAACGATCTTAGCCATGTTTTTAATTTCGATGTTCCCACTCATGCCGATGATTATGTTCACAGAATAGGAAGAACTGGTAGAGCCGGTCGTGAAGGTCATGCATTCACAATAGCCACTAAGGAAGATTCTAAATACATTAAACAAATAGAAAAACTTATAGGCAATGAAATAGAAAATACTGAGATCAATTATATTTCAAAAAGCAATAAAGATGTAGCGATTAAGAGTATTCCTGTGACTAATTCTTTTGATAAAGATAAGCCCACCAAAAATAAAAAAAGAAAATCTCAATCCAATAAAAGTGACAAGCAGAAAAAAGAAAGAAAAAATAAGAAACACAATAATGAAAAAACTGAAAATCTAGAAACAGGTATGGGTGACCACATTCCAGATTTTTTAAATCGTTGAACTTCTAGAGGTAATATTAATCAATATATAAATTAGAAAGGACTATTTTTTTTCGTTAATAACACGCTTAGCAATTCGAAAAACCTCCACGCCCATTGGTATGCCACAATATGCTGTGATCTGCAGCAAAATTTCTCTTAATTCATCTTGGCTTATATTATTTTTAATAGCTCCTCTAAAATGAGTTTCAAATTCTGTTAATCGCCCTAATGCTGCCAACATACCCAGGTTTAAAATACTTCTTTCTCTTCTCTCCAAGCCCCCTCTTGCCCAAGTTCCACCCCACCCGAACTCAGTAACAAATTGTTCTTGAAAATCCCTATCAAAATCATCCATATTTTCAAAAGCTTGATCAACATACTTTTCACCAAGTACTTCTCTACGGGCAGCGAGGCCCTTATCAAAACGAGATTTATCCATTGTATTATCTATACTCCAATTTATCCTAATCGCTGGATTAGCGATCATGAGGCTTATTGTAAAACTCCTCAATATTGTAAGGACCCAGAGGTACTATTCCATTAGGGTTTATTCTTTCAATTCCATAGTAGTTCTTCTTAGCGTATGAAAAATTAAAAGTCTTGGATATACCAGGTGTCTGATAAAGCTGACGAGTATAATTCGTAAGATTTGGATAATCCCTTAACATACGCAAATTGCATTTAAAGGCTCCATGGTAACAAGCATCAAATCGTATTAAAGTTGGAAACAGTCTCCAATCAGATTCTGTTATTATATCTCCTGTTAAATAAGGCTGTTCCTTTAATTTCTTTTCAATCATATCTAAAGAATCAAATAATAATTTAACAGATTTATCATAGGCCGATTGAGATGTAGCAAAACCACACCGATAAACACCATTATTGATATTATTATATACAATATCATTTATTGAATCTATTTCAGAATGTAGTTCGTTTGGATAATAATCTATTTGAGATTCCGTATAAGAGTTAAAAGAACTATTAAGCATACGGATAATTTCAGATGATTCATTATTAACTACTTGTTTGGTCTTTTTATCCCAAATCGTAGGTACAGTTACTTTACCTGTATATTGATTTTGTGATGATGTATAAGCTTGATGTAAATACTGAAAACCATTTACATAATCTGGTGTGCAATCAGGAAATTCCGGGTCTTCTCTGAAATTCCATCCACCTAGATGACGGCCAGGAATAGCATACGAAACAGATATTATTTGATTCAATTTTTTTAAGTTTAGGAATATTAATGCACGGTGAGCCCATGGACACGTGTGAGCTACATAAAGGTGGTAGCGATCAGGCTCGGCTATATATCCCGACTCACCTGTTGGACCAGCTGAGCCATCTTTTGTTATCCAGTTACGAAACTGACTTTCAGTTCTTACAAAATTTCCACTAGCGCTTACTTCTCGTAATGAGGCTGCTTTTTCATCTTCATACCAATTCCCATCTATAAGCATACCCATAATTATATTCCCTTAAATTAAACGGATCATCTATCAGATGCTTCCATGAGTTTAGCCGCCGAACCTTTTCTTGGTTGTTTTAGTTCTTTTTCTGACACCCCAGAATTATAACTCTTGATAATGTCTTCAAAATCAAACGTTATACCTATTGGATTTTTGTTAAACTCGCCCGTAGCAAACCAATCATTTAACTCACTTATGCTTTCAAAATTATCAACTTGAATTTCTACAGCATTATCGTCTGGATCACGATAATATAGAGAAGTTGTAACTCCATGGTTGATAGTTCTAACAGGCATTACTCTTGTTGCTTTAAGTCGCTTATATTGCTCTATCATATCCTCCAAACTATCGTAAGAATAAGCAAAATGAGCCATGCCTATGGTATCCGGAACACGGTCTTTATAGTCGGGCCTTTCAATAATAGCCACCCTATGGTGTTCATCATCATATGTAATAAAAGCTAGCCCCTGTGATGAAGCAGTTAGTTCGGCTCCTAGAAAATGACAATACCAGTCCACCATTTCCTTAAACTTTTTGGTATAAAGTACTATATGAGCAAATCTAGCAGGGGATATAATTTTATTTGGTTCGGGAACTTTAGAAGCCACTTCCATTAGCAATACTCCTTGTTAATCATTAATACAGATTATTTGAGATAATATAGCAGGTTTAATATAATTTATTAGTTTCTTAAAATGAATATATTTTTAATAGGTATAAAGATCATAAATAATTTAAATAGTACGTTTCACATTTTACATTAATTAACGCGGGTAAAGATATGAAATACATTAGTTTTATTCATGTAAATAGGAGTTCCTGGGGAACTTACGGACCAGATGGTGGAATTATTGATCTGGGGGCAGAATTTATTAAAGATATTCCAACATTACGTGATTTTCTATCCTGCGATATATCCATGCAAGAAAAGGTAAAAAATTACTTAAATACTGGTTTTGGCGGAGGTGGAGGAAAGACATCTGATTATCCCATAAAGGATATTCAGCTATTACCCCCCATCACAAATCCGAAGAAAATAATTTGCGTAGGGTTAAATTATCAAAAACATGCATCAGAAACCGGAAACCAAATTCCAGATACCCCTATCTTGTTTCCTAGATGGCCAGAAAGTCATGTGGGTGACGGCCAAGCTATTCTATTACCGCGCGAATCTTCTCAATTGGATTATGAAGGTGAATTAGCCGTAATAATAGGTAGAAAAGGTAGAAGAGTTAAAAAAGAAGAAGCAATGCAATTTGTTGCCGGTTATAGCTGCTACAATGAAGGATCTGTAAGAGATTGGCAAAGACATTCAACTACGTACTTACAGGGGAAAAACTTCTTCCATTCCGGTGCTTTTGGGCCATGCATGGTAACCTCCGACGAGATACTAAATCCAGATTCTCTAGTTTTAGAGACACGCCTTAATGGATCAGTAGTACAGCATGAAAGTGTTGCAGACCTAATATTTAAAATACCTGATTTAATTTCATATATATCCACTTTTATAGAAATATATCCCGGAGATATAATAGTTACTGGGACACCAAGCGGGGTTGGGCACGCTAGACAACCGCCGCTTTGGATGAAGAGCGGGGACACGGTAGAAGTCGAAATCACTAATATAGGTATTTTAAAAAATACGATTGAACTTGATTAATACTATTAACTTTCAATTATTAATGCCGCACGTCCAGTAACTAGACCTTGGTCAAGTCGTTTATGTACAGTCTCCGCCTCAGCCAGTGGATATGTTTCGGTTACTAATGGCCAGACATCTCCGCGAGCACATAATTCAAGAGACTCTATTACTTGTTGCCGGCTACAATAACGGCTCCCCATTAACTCTAGCTCCTTGGATAACATTTTAGGCGCTGGAGCCATAAATGGCTGAAGGGAGCCTCCCAAAGTTACAAACCGACCTCCAATACCTAGGCAGTCAACCGCTTGCTGCTGTGTTCCTGTTGTTGAGACATAATCTATAGCTACATCAACCCCTTGACCATTTGTAAGGTCCATAACTTGGTCAACCACTGAGTCTTCAGATGCATCAACCAGTAAGTCTGCACCTAGACCTAAACATACATCTAATTTATCTTTCATAACATCAATAGCAATCACATTAGCATGGGCCCATTTACACATCATTACTTGATGCACTCCTAAACCGCCTCCGGCACCAAATATCGCCACCGTATCAGTTGCTGCTACACGGGCACGACTGAGAACCTTATATGGAGTAGCTATGGCATCACTAATAACACCAACTTCAGCAGGTTTATTTTTATAATCTAAACCCTCGGGTAATTTAATAAAATTATAAACGGGCAACTTAATATATTCAGCATAGCCACCATCAATTTGACGCCCTATGTAACCTTTATTAACGGTAGAAATTGGAGCCCGTCCATTCCGTGTCCATTTATCTTCTCCATCTATGAGATAAAAATAAGCAGTAACCGGATCACCTACCTTAAGGTTATCTGGACCTCCTCCTCCCGAACCCACCTCAACTATTTCACCCGTGATCTCATGACCAATAATTATAGGGAAGTTTGCCTCCCCTCTACCTGCTTTTATATGATGAATAGTTAACCCAGAACCACATGCAATAACCTTAGCTACTGCCTCTCCTGGTCCTGGTGTCGGGTCAGGTCTATCTTCCAGAGAGAAAGGGTCCCCGCCTTTATATAAAATTTGTGCTTTCACAATTTGCTCCAATTTAAATATTTAAGTGTATTTATTAAATATAGTTTTATTATAAGAACTGGTGTCTAGACTTAAATCAATATATGAAATCAAATAATATAATTTTATCATAAAAAAAATATTAATTATGGCTGAATTCATAATAGGAAGATTATTTGGTTGGCAGGATTTCTCCAATGATGGGGATGACGTTTGGATTGTTCATATTAGTGATCCTGTATTTATCATGAGAATTATTCATCGGCCATACGATACTCTACCAAATGGAGAATTAGCAGATTTTTATTTTCCTCTAGAGACAGACAACAATTTTGCCCTTGGAAATTTAACCTTTCTTGAGCCGCGTCAAGCTGACCCAAGGATTATTGCCGAATTAATAGAGGCAGCTATATTTTCAATTTATGATAAAGAAGTTACTAGAAGATTGAACTTTAATTCTCACCAATTTAATCCCTCAGCAATAAATATTCAATTAGAAGACATACCATTGGGTTACATAGTTGGTGTTCTTTTTGAAAGCGACACAGAAATTATAGATGACTCTCCCTGGGTAATTCATCTCGCACCACCGCCTTTCGCAATGCGTGTATGTGATCTAACTAATGAAGATCTAGCTCCTGAAGACATCTGGGCTTCTTTAGATGATGGTAATGTATTAGGACATTTACAATGGCTTACTAATATGTCTTGCGAGAGGAATGACCTAAGAGAGAGAGCAGAAATAGCTACAACTTATATTACTGACGCAACGGCTTTAATAATGACCCAATTATTTCCAGACAACTAGAATATTACAAAAGAAATTACCTTAATTCACTTTCATCAAACTATGGTTAGATCATTTGATGAAGCTATTTATCGCATTGAATTAATTATAGAAGGCAACCGTTTTGCAAACTCATAATAATTAGTACTCGGTTCACCTGTTAACATTTCTAAAACCTCATTATTAAAGTAAGCCGTACCAAATTGATCTATATGGTCATACATATTAGATAATTCCTGTAACTGATTTTTACTTAAGCTTGAAAAAAAATGAGATGACCTCAGATCGTCAAAAGAACACCGTGTCGCTCTAATTCGAACGCCAAATGCCTCAGTAAGTGCAACCGCTATATCATGCCGATTTATTGGCTTTTTAATACTACAGAGTTCATATGTGGCACCAGAATGACCTTTCTCCGTTAAAACTTTTGATACAGCTTTCCCTAAATCATCAACATCTACAAAGCCCATACTTATATTTGGACTATAAGGCAAACCAAACTCACCTGTGGCAATTATTTGAGGGAGCGACCATATGATATTTTGCATAAATTGCGTTGGCCTAATAATAGTGTATTGAAGTCCAGATAATAATAATTCTGCTTCAAGCTTCATCTTAGTCCAATGAAATTCAATATCTGGAGCATAAGGATAACTAACTCCATGCAATATAAACCGGTCTATAGATAAAGCTTTTGCACTGGCTATAAAATTACGAGAAAGGCAAAGCTCGTTTGGTATAAGTCCGGGTGCAATATGATATATGGTTGAAATACCATCCATAGCATTTTTTTGCACGGAAACATCGCGCATATCACCTACAAATGGTCTTGCGCCTAATTTCATAACTTCATCAGCAGATTTGTTATTACTTACAAGAGCTCTGGGAGCCAATCCTTTTTTAACAAGGTGCTTTATAACAGAACGTCCTGCTGCACCATTAGCTCCACTTATTAATATCATGAAACCCTTAAAATAATTTTGAACATACCTTTGACCTTCCTGTTGCTTGAGTCCATTATTAAATAAATTAAGAGTGAGGAATTATAATGAAAACAATAGATATATCTAAAGAAGAGATGCTGACACGTACAGCACGTTTTTCTAATCTAAAACCTTATAAGCAGACACAAAATGATGCAAACGGAATTCCTTCCGAAGCAATGGAGATGGTTTCTGCTAAAAGCGTATATCCAGTTATGGTTCCAGATGATTGGGAGGGTCGTAGCAGCATTGCACCTGTAAAAGGAATACCTGGACTTACAATTTCTTTAGCCGAATGCCCTCCAGGTGATAACCCAGGATTGCACGTTCATGAAAGTTGTGTAGAAAACTTCTTTTGTGTAAGAGGTAAATTTGAGATTACGTGGGGCGATAATGGAGAAAATAATACTATCTTGAATCCGTTGGACTTTATTTCTGTTCCTCCAGGAGTGAGTAGAAACTTTAAAAATATATCTGACGAAGTAGGATATCTATACGTAGTGATTCAAGTTCCCGAAGGCGACGCATTTGATAAAGTTGCATTCTCACCTAGCATTGGAGAAAACATAGCCAAGAAATTTGGATCTAATACTGTAGAGCAAATGAACCAAATAGGTGTTATTTTTAATGCAGGAATTGATCAGTAATTATTAGAACATCTATTAGAGCTGGTATTTAAGATTAAAAGCACGTTTAAATGAATTTGGAGACCTTTGTAATAGCATGGTTAAGACCTTGCTATTACCAGCTCTCATTCCATTTGCATTTATAAAGTCATAGTAAAGTTTCTGGTGATTCATTTGCTTAGAATTATATTTATTTATGAATGAAATATTTTCATCCTCATAAACCGGCACATCTATCAATTCTATGTTCTTCAACGACAAATTGTCTATTTCTTTTAAAACATTAAAACAACTTATTGGAGCATCAGTTCCACAAAGCTCGTATGTTCCCCCAACATGATTAGGCCTTGTTAATATTAATGCAACAGCATTTGCTACATCATCAATATCAACCCAAGAGATTTGTGCGTCCGGATTAAAGGGTAATTCAAATTTTATACTATCCGATTCAATAACCATCGAATCAAATAAGCTTTGCATATAAATAGCGGGTTGAATAACGGTAAAAGGTAAATGACTTTTCATCAATAGCATCTGCACCTGCATTTTGTTCCAAAGTGATGGCACGCTATCGAAATGTGGAGTCATTACGCTATGGTAACCAAGAAGAGATATGTCAGAGCCTTGAGAGATTTTTATAATTTTATTGGCAACTTCTATCTCATCTAATATCCACGATGGACATACATGATAAATTTTATCTGCAGCTTTAATTCCTTTTTCTAAAATATATTCATCTCGTATATCACCAATCAGTGTTCGCCCACCTAGTTTTTCAATTTCATAGGCAGAAGTATCATCAGGTACTAATCCATAAACTTCAGCACCAAGGCTTACTAGTTCTTTGATTACAGCCTTCCCTGTACAACAGTTCCCATCAGTTACAAAAATTTTCATGAATATAATATTTCGTTCTTAATGAGATTCCATCCATTTCAAAACTTCGGGCACCCACTGACCATCAGCTTTATAACTTTCATAAGAAGCCTCAGAATGGTTACAGTTATTTAATATTTGTGTTGTTACATCGCACCCCGAGGCTATTAATGCATCCGCCATTTTCTTTGCTTGGGGTATTAGTGGTGGTAAATCATCGTCTCCCCAAGTTATGTAAAATGGCGGAGTATTTATGATATTATGCAATGGACTGGCGTCAATATCATTAGTGCCATTTTCACCAAGAAACCGTGGGCGCATCGCCATACCATTACCCGGAGTAAAATCATAAACCCCTGATATAGGTAATGCACCTCGTATAAGATTGTCTGGTAAACCTATGTTTTTCTGCCAATCGTTTCTAACCGCCATCCAAGATGCATAGTGTCCACCTGCTGAATGCCCGCTTATAAATAATCTAGAAGGATCCCCTCCATATGAATGAATATTTTCATATATCCATTTTAGAGCCATTGATACATCTTCAATTCCAGTCGGCCACATAAATTTAGGCGCTAACCGGTATCCGATACTAATAAAAGTTATACCTGCTGCGTTCATTGCAGGGGCCATAAATGCTACCCATTCCTTATAACCGTTAACCCAACCACCTCCATGCATAAATGCTAATATAGTGCCGTTTGGTACTTTAGATTCAAACACAGCTACTTCCTGATAAGGGTCGGCGCCATAAGAAAAAGATTGACCTTTAATCCCAGCACTAAGCCTTTGGGCTTCAATATTATATTTGATCCCTATTTCTGAAAAAGGTTCTTGAGGTGGATAATCCTCTATTTTACGAAGTGTCATTTATCTTGTTTCCCTCTCAACTATCATGGCTTCTTCTACGATCCGACCCCTTTCAATAATCATATTATTATCCAAAATAATAGTGCAATCCTGCATAGGTACATCATAATGACCTTTAGTATTCCTTTGTCCTCCACCTTGAGTATTTGGACCAGTGGAAAAAAGGAAATTTCCAGGGAATACCCTCGCCGAAGCATGTGCCCTTTCAGGATCATCTCCATTTAAAGCAATATTGTACCATCTGGCCTGAGGATTCATTCCCCAACCCAAATGAGATACAGCATAAGGATCAATATCATCTTCAGCTATTTTATTATCTTCAAGCCAATCTTTCATTAACTTAGCGTCTAATTCACCTTCTATATTACGAATAAAACCATCTCTTATTTCAAGTTTTACTTGGCCCTGAATATATCTACAAAATGGCAGTACAACTATGTCCCCTGAATTTAGAACTACAGTCCCGTTCGCACTCCCTTCATTGGGAAATGTATGGGTATGTCCTACTCCCCAATGATCAAAATGAGCTGGTTCGTCAGAAAACCCCCACTGACTCATTACTGGATATTCTCCACATTCATAAATTAAATCGGTTCCAGCATCGCTCAGTATTTGAACCTTTTTTGTTTTTTGTAGAAGGTTATGAGCATACATGACAGCTTCTTTAAGCCCTTTCGGCGCTAATAATGTTTCTAAATCATCAGGAGAATCTATAATCATTAGGAACCGTGTACCAGTACTCATTACTTCCCGAAGCCAATCAGTAAAGAGGGGTATATGAAGGGCTACTACAATATCAGCAGCTATTAATGCCTCCTTTACTCCCTTTGTTAGTCCAATAGTATCAATACCGACCTTAGTCCAGGATGGCACCATATTGACACGTAACTCATATATATTGGCCTCCAGTATTTCTGCAGCAGCAAATGCCGCCTGCACATATTCAGGACGTGTAGACATATCACTCAGCAGTACCATCGTTTCTCCAGCCTTTACTTTAGACATGGTAAATTGTTTTAAAAACAAACCAGGTAACTTTGCTGGATTAATTTCTTGATGTCTTGATGCTGCTGGAACACGCATATTAATTCCCCCTAGAATATTGACTCTAATTCTTTAGCAATATTAGCATTTAGTAGAAAATTAGATAAGTAAAACTTAAACACCAAAATAAACTCTATTATGCAATAGAATATATACTGCCATATTATGAATAATGCTTTATCATTAATTCTATTGTAAATTAATAAATTGATTTTATGAAAGGAAACACCATCATGATGAAGGCTTTCACAGAACAAAAAATGAAAAGATGGGCTGAACAGCGGTGGATACTAGATGCTATTATATCCAGCGTAGGCATGGAATGGGACCAACCTCGTTTAGGTTATACTATGTTCCCATGCGGTCCTGACGCAGTTGGTGATTTCCGAACGGTTGGAATGCGAACAAAAAAGTTTAACGATATGCATCGAGAATTTGCAGGTGCAGCAAAACGTCGTGAGATAAAAGCTCAATCATTTGAAGAACAAGAACGCTATGTATCCGCTCGCGAAAGTTATTTTATTGCCTCCCTGCTCTATTCTGCTGCTAGATGGCCAATATTTGAGGCTAACGATCTTCACATTCAATACAATAAACAAATGGTAACGTGTTATGACAAATACATTAAATACGCTCCCCGACCAATTGAACGTGTAGAAATTCCTTTTGGCGATAGTTTTTTACCAGGATTCCTGGCACTTCCACATGAACCAAAAGAAGGAGAAAAATTTCCTTGTGCTATTGGAATTGACGGAATGGATGGATCTAAGGAAATCATGTGCTCAATGTACGGTGACAAAATGCTAGAACGTGGAATGGCTAGCTTTGTTTATGATGGACCTGGTCAAGGAGAGTGTCCCGTAAACGGTTTATACGTAACAAAAGATAATCATATGGAGGCTGCTCAAGCAGTTTATGATTGGTTAATAGAACACCCGGCCATAGATAAAGATCGACTAGTTATATTTGGCATAAGTTTTGGCTCTTTTTTTGGGCTTCAAGCTGCTGCTCAGCTTGGTGATAAAGTTAAAGGCGCTGCAGTAAGCTTTGTTTGCCATGAACCAGGTTGCTATACCATATTTAATATGGCCGCTCCTTCTTTTAAATTACGTTTTATGTTCATGAGTAATTATGATGATGAAGATAAATTTGATGAGTTCATAAGTGAATTTTCATTAAATCCTATATTAGATAAAATATCCTGTCCCGTTCTTATACAAGCAGGACAAGACGAAGAACTAAGTCCAATTGAATGTACAGACGATGTAGTTAGCAAACTAAATGTACCTAAGAAACTTGTTTACTATGAGGGTGAACGACATGCCATTGGTGGCGGAGCAGCCGCCTACCTGGGTGAAAATTGGTATTCAATGCTAGCTGATTGGTGTCTCGACAGAGTAAATGATAAAAAAGCACCTAATGAGGAAGTTCTAATTAATTCCCTCGGCCATCAAGAAATAACTTCTTTTTAGAATACTATTTAATTAAAACGTCTTTATCTTGGTTGTCCGTCTTCAAATTCGCGCTGAAGAATTTGGCCTAATTTTGAATAATAATGACCATTTAGACGCCCAATTGGAAGGAGTTTCTCCATATTAATATAACCACCTGACATACATTCTGGATTTATGTGAAAATACACTACTTCCCCAATAACTAGGGGATGTTTGTGGGGTCCTAACTCGATAACTTCCTGTAATCTGCACTCAAAATGGATTGGAGATTCCAGTACTCGAGGTGATTTAATTTTTACTGATGGTAATGAACTTAATCCAGTTAATTCAAATTCACTTTCACCTTCTGGTATAGCATTTCCAGTGTCGACCATTTCTTGCCAAACTGGTTCAGTGACAACATTAAAACAGAAGTCTTTTGTTGATTTGATATTTTTTAATGTATGCTTTTCAGAACCATCTGGATTTCTGGCTATGGTAAGAGAGATCATTGGAGGAACGACACATACGACAGTAAAAAAACTAAAGGGAGCTAAATTAGTTTTACCATTGCCATCAATGGTAGAAGCCCAGCCTATAGGTCTTGGAACTACAGACCCTGTTAGGATCCTATAGACTTCTCTTCTATCAATCTCGGAAGGATTGTATTCATTATATTTGACCATTAATTTAAACTCCCAAAATAAGTAATATAATTTATATTAGGTGATTTTAGCAATCTGACCATAAGATTTAACACAGGAAAGAGGAAGGCTAACTAGAACCCAACTTATTTAAATAAATTCAATTTACGATTATTTATAAATAAATAACCAGTAGGGAGAAAATTATGTATGTGGATCCACAGATAAAATCATTTTTAAAAGATCTAGAATCTAATGATGCCCCTCACCCAGTTGATATGGGTTTAGAAAGTGCTAGAGACGGGTTTAGCCAATTATGGAGAGCTGTTAACCCACCAAATAGAGACCTAGACCGTAATGAGGAAATAAATATTCCGGGTCCAGTAGGAAATATCCGGTGTAAAATTTATTCTCCTGTTAAAGGCAAACAGTCTCTTCCCATACTTGTCTATTTTCACGGTGGAGGCTGTTGCCTAATGTCACCCGAAGATTTTGAAGGAACCAACACTGTAATCGCTGAAGAAGCAGAATGTATAGTAGTTGTACCCCAATATCGACTTGCACCCGAAAACCCTTTTCCTGCTCCTCTAGAAGATTGCTATGCAACATTGAGGTGGGTACAAGAAAACGCTAATGAAATTGGAGGAGATCCTAATCGCATTGCCATAGCTGGAGATAGCGGAGGGG
>CEQM01044486.1_pt1 | contig 28807 bp, 40 predicted proteins | sample 531111 | NCBI WGS metagenome assembly CEQM01 (sample SAMEA2621278, study PRJEB7988) | marine metagenome | biome: marine biome (ENVO:00000447); feature: deep chlorophyll maximum layer (ENVO:xxxxxxxx); material: "saline water (ENVO:00002010), including plankton (ENVO:xxxxxxxx)" | depth 120 m
ATGAATAAACATGCAGTTGTTTCGCTAAGTGGAGGAATGGATAGTTCCACACTTTTACTCAGAGCGTTATCTGAGTATGATTCAGTTACAGCTTTATCTTTTGATTATGGTCAAAAACATAGAGTTGAACTTGATAGAGCACAGTCTCTAGTTGATTATCTGGCTAAAGAAGGTCATAAGGTAACTTACAAGCAAATTAAGCTTGATGGTTTAGTTGATTTACTTAATTCTGCCCTTGTTCAAGGTGGAGATGATGTCCCAGAAGGACATTATGAGCAAGATAATATGAAAGAAACAGTAGTACCTAATAGAAATAAAATGTTTGCTTCTATTACTCAAGCAGTAGCTTTATCTAAAGCAAATGCTACAGAGGAAAAAGTTGATATTTGTTTAGGTATTCACGCTGGAGACCATGCAATTTATCCTGATTGTAGACAAGAATTCAGAGATGCTGATGATGAAGCATTTAGAATTGGCAATTGGGAAGCTGACAGAGTAGGGTATTTTACACCTTATCTTGATACAGACAAATTAGGGATTCTTCAAAATGGAGAATATTTATGTGAAATTTTAGAACTTGAATTTGATGAAGTCTATTCTAGAACTAATACTTCTTATAAGCCTTTTCCTAGTGGGAACAGTGATTATAAGTCTGCTTCATCTGTTGAACGAATTGAAGCATTTATTGCTTTGGGTAGGAAAGACCCTGTTCAATATGAAGACGAAACTGGTCCAGTGGATTGGGAAGTAGCAAGGGATTCTGTAGCTAAGGTCTTAGCTGATTATTCAGCTTAAAAGGCTTGGCTCGTGGTGTAACTGGCAACACGTCTGGTTTTGGTCCAGAAGAGTCTAGGTTCGATCCCTAGCGAGCCAACAAACCCAGTAGAGCAGTAGGTAGCTCGCTTTGGCTTAACTCGGCGCGGAGAAGTAACTTATACGTAAAAGTGAAACTCGTAATAGATACGATCGTGAAAAGCAAAGAGGTCAAAGAGGTCGCAGGTTCGAGTCCTGTCTGGGTAGCTAAAAATTGAGGTATGAAAAAATTTATTGAATTTGCATTAATATGGTACAGCCAACAAATGGCTATTCCTTTTTGGATTATTGGGCATGTTCATTTAAGTTTAAATGTTTACCAAGACATACATGAAATACTAGCTAGTTTAGGATTAAATGTATTAGTAGCAGTAGGATTTATAATTGATTATAAGAAAAACGGAAAAAAATGATAAAAATAAAAGATATGGATGGAATTATAAAAGAAAGAGAAAACTTAGATCATATGCCAAATCAAAAATGGCATAAAATAGTAAGTTTTATTAAATCTGGAGTTAGATTAGGAGGTTATTTTCTTCTTATGTTTAACTTGGAGGTTGCAGTAGGGATTCTTATATTATCGGAGATAATAGGAATTGTAGAAGAATTAGTATAATAAATTAAAATTAAAATTATGAGTAAAGTACTTTATTTTACTGCCCCTTGGTGTGGTCCTTGCAGAATGTTAGGTCCGATCATGGATGGCTTAAGCGGCGAAATACCATTTTCAAAAGTTGATATTGATAATGATATGGAAACAGCTGCTAAATATAGTGTTAGGAGTGTCCCAACACTACTTAAAATCGATTCTTCTGGTGAGCAAGTAGGCGATAGATTAGTTGGCTTAGCACAAGCAGAAGAAATAAAAAACTGGTATAATGGGTAAATTTCAATCAAGTAAAGTTTTTGACGGATTTAGTACAGTGTTTCGTCAATGGAAAGCAACAGACACACATTGTAGATTTGTACATGGTTATGGTATTTCATTTAAAGTATATTTTGAAGGAGATTTAGACCATAGAAATTGGGTTTGGGATTTTGGTGGCATGAAAAGAGCTAAAACTAAAATTGATGGCTTATCTCCAAAAGAATGGATGGATTATATGTTTGACCATACTTTAGTTGTGGCTGAAGATGATCCTGAATTACAAGCATTTAGACAAATGGATACTGCGGGTGTAGCTCAAGTAAGAGTTATTGAAGCTACTGGTGCAGAAAAATTTGCTGAATATATTTATAACAAGCTTAATGCATTTGTAACTGAAGAAACAGAAGGAAGAGTAAGAGTTACTAAAGTTAAGTTTGCTGAACATGGAAAAAACGCTGCTTATTATAGCGAATAAATAGGTTATTAGTGAATGAAAAACCACTTTAAAAAATTAACAATATGCACAAACAATTAAAAAGGATAGAAGACTATCAAAAAACACTTGGTGTATTAGAATTATACACTGCAGTACAATCAGAAGGGTCAAGACAAGGTTACCCAACAATCGTAGTTAGAACATCAGGATGCACACATAGATGCTACTTTGGAGAAGGTGGATGGTGTGATTCTTGGTATACTAGTATACACCCAGAAAAAGGGACATTTTGTTTTCAAGACATTATTGATATGTACAATGATCATCCTCATATAAAAGAGATGATGTTAACAGGAGGATCGCCTACAATGCATCCTGCTTTAGTTAATGAATTAACACACTTCGCAAATGAAAATGATATTTTTATTACTATCGAAACTGAAGGGAGCCACTTTCTCCCAACAGACTACCCTATTAATTTGTTATCTATTAGCCCTAAATTTAGTAATAGCGTGCCAGTTATTGGCGCGGTAACACCACAAGGAGCTATAGTTGATGAAAAAATGGTTAAAAAACACAATTCAAAAAGATTAAATATTGAAGCAATAAAACAATCTATTGCTTATCATGATGATTATCATATTAAACCTGTATTAGATAATAAATTATCTATGGTTAGTGAAGTAGAAGAATTCCTTAAAGAATGTGAAATACCAGAAGATAAAGTTTGGGCGATGCCTGCAGGAGATGATAGAGAATCATTAATGGAGTCTTATGGTCCAGTTATGAACTTTGTTAGAGATAGAGGATGGAGATTTACAGGTCGTTCTCATATTATGGCGTTTAATACTGAACGTTGTGTCTAGAGAAGAAGCATTAGAAATTTTAGAAGAAATAGAGGAAAATGTAGGAGTTTGTTGTGCTATCACAATGGAACCTGATGAAGTATTAGTATTAATAGATAAATTAAAAGAATATTTAAATGAAAATTAAAGAAGCAATTGGCATTTTTGACAATGTTTTTACTGAAGCTGAATGTAAAGCTCTAATATATAAATTAGAAGAAGCTAAAATTAATGGTGAAGCTTATAAGGGAGAAAGCGGTCAAGGAGGCGATACCCAGATTAAAAAATCTACTGATTACAATATTCTTATAAATGAAAAACATAGAGAAGTATCTGATTTAGTAATGTCTAAATTTAATAATACTTTATCTAATGTTTATTTAGATAACTTTCCAGGTATTAAAGATTTTAACCACCATAGAATTGTAAATGGAAAAACATATTATCCTTTACTACAAATTCAAAAATATGATAAAGGTTCTGGTCATTATAATACTTGGCATGTTGAACAAGAAGATTTAAATACATCTGAAAGAGTATTTGTATTTATTCTTTATTTAAATGATGTAGAAGAAGGAGGTGAAACAGGATTTTTAATAAAAGAAGATGGTGAATATATTAAAGTAAAACCTAAAACAGGTAGATTAATTATACATCCAGCATCTTGGCCTTTTATTCATAAAGGATTTAAACCTGAATCATCAGATAAGTATATTCTAACAACTTGGTTATGTTGGAATCAATAAAACAATTTGGATATTAATTAAAATTTTATTATATTATAGTTATGGCAAGAAAGAAAATACACAATGATTTAGAGGTAGTACAAGAAGGATTTGCAAATGGAGTTGCACCTGGTTTTCCTCTAAATGATAAAGAAAAACAAAAAATGATAAATAAAGCCACTAAAGCCTATGCCAGGTTTTTAGAGGCATTAAAATGTGATTGGCAAAATGATCCTAATTCAGCTGATACACCCCATAGAGTAGCTAAAGCATATGTAAATGATTTATGGGCTGGTAGATATACTGCTATGTCTCCTATTACTTCTTTCCCTTCAGATGGTTATGATGGAATTGTAATTGAAAGAAACATTCCACTAACTTCAATGTGTTCACATCACCACCAAACAATTGGAGGTGTAGTTCATATTGGATATGTAGTTGGAGATAATGGTAGAGTAATTGGATTATCAAAGTTAAATAGAATAGTAGAATTGTTTGGAAGGAGGGGAGCAATTCAAGAACAACTAACATCAGCAATTCATAACGCTGTAGATAAAATTTGTGAAAATAATAAAGGAGTTATTGTTACAGTAGTAGGAACACATAATTGTGTAAGTTGTAGAGGTGTTAAACATCAAGGTGCTGCTATGGTTACTACAAAAGCAACTGGGGTGTTTAGAGATAATGATAATTTAGCTAGAAAAGAATTTTTTGATTCACTAAAAATAAACAATGGCGGACACAACATCTAAAGTATATATTGAATGGTCTGAAATTCATGAATTAGTAAATATAATTTGTGATAATTTATCTTTATACCCCCATATAGATTCAGTACATGGATTAGCAAGAGGTGGATTAATTCCTGCAGTAATGATTTCTCATCAAAGAGGATTAGATTATGTTGAGAAAGCTGATATTACTGAAAGAACACTTATTGTAGATGATATTTGTGATTCTGGGCATACTTTAAATAATGCTCCAGGTTGGATGCATGCTGTTTTACATCATAAACCATCAGCAAATTTTGAACCCGCAATTTGGGGTAAATTAATTAAAGACCAATGGATAGTATATCCTTGGGAAAGAGAAGATTCTAAACCAATACAAGATTATTTAAAAAATGAGTAAACAATTAAAATTTGATTTTATAAATGATGTTCCATTTGTAAATGAAGTAGAAGAATTTAACGCCACATTTGGCAAACCAAATAATTATGAAACAACAATACCAGAAGAAAAGGAGTGGAAGTTCGTTTATGACTTCATCCTTGAAGAACTTGAAGAATATAAGGAAGCTTGCGAAAGAGGAGACATCGTGGAGGTTTTGGACGCTTTGTGCGATATTACTTATGTTTCCCTTGGGAACGGTACTATGCTACACGGCCTTAAGAGTAAGATATGGCCTGCATATGAGGAAGTACAGGCATCTAATATATCAAAAGCTTGCAAATCTGAAAAAGAAGCCTTGGATACCGTCAGGGTTCGAAGTAAGGAACAAGGTGAGGCCTGCCATTTTGAGAAACTTGAGGAAGGAAGGTATATTGTCTACCGTACCAGAGACAAAAAAGTAATGAAATCAATAAATTATTTTAAACCTAATTTACATCAATTCTTTACAGAGAAAGAAATAGATAGATGTAGACCAAACTTTAACCCAGGAACTATAATTTAATGTATAAAAAGTGTTATACTCAAAAAATAAAAGACAATAAATACAAAGTTTATCTTTGGGATGATATTGGATATGATGAAATTGTTTGGTATAATGCTTCTTATATAGAAGATAGTGAAGGTACATTAAAGGGGATTAATGGTGAAAAATTAAAGAAAACAACAAATTGGGATAGAAATACTCCTAATTTACATTTTCATGATATGAAACCCCACCAAAAATACCTTGTTGAAAGGTATGGTACTGCTGATGAACCTTCTACATCACATAGAGAATTATTTTTTGATATTGAGTGTGAGATTGGAGGTGCATTAACTGAAGAATATATTGAAAGTGCTCCAATGCCTATTACTTCTATAGCTTGGTGGGATAAACAAGAAGATTGGTGGTCTATTTTAATTTTAGATAAAAAATCAGAACTAAATCATACTAAAGCTAAAAATAAGGAAATAATTCCCTGTAAAACAGAGAAAGAATTATTAGCTAAGTTTTTAGAAAAATTTAGAGAAATTGATCCTGATATTTTAATTGGTTACAATAGTGATTTTTTTGATATACCTTATCTTTATTATAGAATGTGTAATGTATTAGGTAAAGAATGGGCTGATCATTTATCTCCAATTAATAAAGTTAATGCTAAGAAAAATAACGAATATTTTTTCAAACGTAATCAATTTGTAGATATTATTGGTGTTGAGTCTTTAGATTATATTCGTTTACATAAAAAATATAGTTGGAAAGACGAACCTAGTTGGAAATTAGATGCTATAGGAGAAAAATATACAGGTATAGGTAAAGTAGAATATGAAGGTAATTTAGATCAATTATTTGAAACTGATATTCATAAATTTATTCAATATAATTTTCGTGATGTAGAAATATTAAAATTATTAGATGAAAAATTACAGTATATAGCATTAACTAAAAATCTATCCCATAAAGGCAAACATAACTATAGTGAAGTTTATGCTAATAGTGTTACTCAAGATGGAGCAATATCAGCTTATTTATTATCTCAAGGAATTATTCCACCTGCTAGACACGTTAACCCTAAAGCTAAAAAAGGATATGCTGGCGGTTATTTATTTTGTCCTAAAGCAGGATTGTATAAATACATGTTTGATGAAGATTTAACATCGCTGTATCCATCTATAATTATGTCTTTAAATATAGGTAGAGAAACATTCGTGGGACGTATTATAGATGCAGATGACCGTAATAATAGATTGGGTTTAAACGATTTAAAAAAACGTGATTCTGAAGAAGAATTACTAATTAAAAATTCTAAAGATAAATCTACTCATGTTAATGTAGGCAGATTAGTAAATATGGTTGAACAAAATAATTTTTCAATATCAGCTAATGGTTCTATATTCTCAACTGAAAAAGAATCAACATTATCAACTGTCTTAAATAAATGGTTTAATGAAAGAGTTGATTATAAAAATAAAATGAAAAAAGCATTTAAATCAGGAGATAAAGCAATGGGAGATTATTATTATTTAATGCAATATACAATGAAAATTTTGCTTAATAGTTTATATGGTGCTACAGCATTACCTGGATTTAGATATGGATTACCAGAATCTATATTAAGTGAAGCAATTACTTTATCTGGCCACAGAATTATTCAAGAATCTGCTTTATGTGCCAATAAACACATGAACAAAGTAATCAGAGGTGAAACCAAATTAAAAATATGACATTAAAAAAACAATCTATAAGAAAAAATATGCACATAATTGCTAACGGTGAAACTATTAGTAAAGAAGAATTAATTACTATGAGTGAACTTTGGTCAGAAAAACAAGAAAAGGCATTTAAAAAATTCTTAAAACAAGGAGTATTTAGATTTAAAATAAATAATGTAACATTTCAAATTGACTTAGATAGTCCTTTAAGAGATTCACAAGGTAAAAAACCTGGACCTGTAATTAAAATTCCAGGTGATACAAGATTTTAAAATGAAAACAATAAAAATATCAAATGGGGAATTGTTAGATAGAATATCTATTTTAGAATTAAAAAAACTAAGAATGGAAGATTCATTTAATTTAGCTATTGTAGAAAGAGAGTTTTTACAATTAAACCCTAAATGTATAGATTTATTTACTAAAAATGATTCAACTCTTCAAGTACTTTATTTAGAACTATCAGAAGTAAATGGCAAATTATGGGATTTAGAAAATAAAGTAAGAGAAAAGAAAATTAGAGATAAAGATTTTATATTGGCATCTAAAAAAATATTTAAACTAAACCAAACTAGAAATAAATTAAAAAATGATATTAATATAATTACAGGTAGTGATTATAGAGATGTTAAAGAATATGAATTATAATAAAGAACATGGTTTAATTTACTGGGCTACTGCTGGATGTGCTAGTAGAAGTAATTTATCTGCTTTTGATAGTTTAGGAGATAGATACACTTATTATCCTTGGAAAGAAAAAGAAGAAAAATTTGGAACATTTTTACATGATCAAGGTATTCCTCCTGGTTGTGAAGATTATCAAATTATTTGTTCTATTAGAAACCCATATACTAGAGCCGTTTCAGCTTATATTGATTTAATTTCAGATGGTGCTACTTTTGATTTTAAAGAATATTGTTATAATCATAGATATAAAAATTATCCAAATGATGTAGATTTATTTTATTGGTATTATTGGAAAGATTTGGCTGTCCCAGACTATTTTATTAGATTGGAACATATAGCTGAAGATTGGGAGAATATTCCTAGATTTATAGATAATGTAAAAAATTGGGATAATCATAAATCAACAGTATTACATAATTCAGTAGCTGGAGAAAAACCACTTGATGAATATGATGAAAATGGACATCAAAAAGTTACTAGATTTATGGATCAAGAAATAGCAGATTTTATTTATGAAAAAGATAATATAATTTTTAAATTAGGTAATTACAATAAGGATAGTTGGAAATGAAACATTTAGAAGAAACACCTTGGTATATTTGCGATAAAGAAGACACAAATTATTGTGCCTATGTGGATACAGATTCAAATTACTTTAATGCTGAACCTATACTTAAACATTTATTTCCTGATTTTGAAGATTTATCTGACGAAGAAAAAGATAGTAATTTAGAGAAGGTAGCTTTAGCATACCAAGATATTATTACAGAAGATTATGATAGGTTAGCTCGTGAGACCTTTAACGTCACGAATCACAGACTTGAAATGAAAACTGAATGTGTAATTCGTTCAGCTTATTTCAGGGCAACAAGAAGATATGCACAATGGATTACAAAACAAGAAGGTATAAACAAAGAAGTCTTGGATATCAAAGGTCTAGAATTTATGAAAGCAAACTTTCCACCTATTTTGGGGGAATTTTTCAACGATATCCTTCAACAAGTTCTAAAGGGTGAAGAAAAAAGTAATATAATACAACAAATAAAGGATTTTAAACATAAAATACTTAGTGGTAAAATCCCACTAACTAAATTAGGTAATCCAACAGCTGTAAAAAAATTACAAAAATATTCTGGAAATTCAGCTAGAGCAGGAGAATTATTTACTGAAATATTAAAAGGTGCTCCAGCACCTGTTCGTGCAGCTATTCGTTATAATGATTTACTTAAATTATGGAAATTAGATAGAAAGTATAATCTTATTACTATGGCTGATAAAGTAAAATGGATTTATTTAAAAGATAATCCGTATAAAATAGAAGCATTAGCATTTTTTGATTATGATATGCCAGATAAAATTAAAGAATTTTTAGAAAATTATGCTGATAGACAAAAAGTATTTGATTCTATATTATTAAATAAATTAGAAGGATTTTTTAGTGATTTACAATGGAGTTTAGATTTAAACCCTTATATAAATGCATTTGATTCCTTTGAGGTATAAAAAAAATTACGTATATTGACGATATGATAAATAAAAATACATTACAATCTTTTATTTCCAAATATTACATTAATGGGTTAAATAACCAAGTTAAATGGAGAATTAAAGATAATACATTAACAGTATATGCTGGTGAATCAGGTAGAGTATGTAAAGTGGTTTTAGATAGCTTTACTTTTGAAGACTGTGAAATAGGAGTATTTGATACAAATAAATTAATAAAACTTCTAGCTATTACAAATGGTGATTTATTGTTATCATCTGAAAAACAAGGTGAGTTACATACTAAACTTAATATTTCAGATGTTAATTATGAATTAGATTATGCATTAGCTGATACATTAATAATGGGTAAAACCCCTTGGTATAGTGATCCCGAAGAAGGTTTTGAAATAGAGTTAGATTTAGGTAGAGAGGAAGTAGATAATTTAATAAAAGCTAAAAATGCTCTTAGTGATGTAGATAATATGTTGATTCAATCAACAAAAGATTTAGATGGAAATTTAGTATGTGAATTTTTATTTGGTGATAATACAGGATTTTCAAATAAAATTACTTATCAAATCCAAGGTATTATAAAAGATAGTGATATTAAATTACCATTTAATTCCGATATATTTAAAGACATTTTAAATGCTAACAAAGATATAGAAAATTGTTCTATTAAAATATCAAAACAAGGAATGATGAAAATTGCATTCGAAGGAGACATAAATAGTATTTATTATATAGCACGAAACGAATAAATTAAAAAATTATGAGCAAAATTAAAAGAGTAGATTCTGCACCAGATAGTCAGTGGGGTCAAATTTATACAAATGAATTTAAACCAAATCCTGAGCCAAAACCAAGAATGTGGATTGTAGATAATTTCTATGAAAATCCAGATGCAATAAGGGAATTTGCTTTGGGTCAATATTACTTTGATGATCCAGGTTACTTAGGTATGAGAACAAGAAAACAATATTTATTTGATGGTGTTAAAGAAAGATTTGAACAGATTATAGGTTCTAAAATTGTTGGAAAAGAAATGTGGGAAAATTATGGAATGAATGGAAGATTTCAATCAGCTAGTTCTGGTACTTCTTTAGTTTATCATTGTGACCAACAAATGTGGGCTGGAATGATTTATTTAACCCCAAATGCTCCTGTTGCTTCAGGAACTAGATTGATGCAACATAAAGAAACTAAAATAAGGCATAGTCAAGAACCAGTAAATGGTAAAAATATTGATCATGCTTTTAATCAACATTCATTTGTTGATCCTCATCCTTATGAAGATGTTGATGTTGCTGGAAATGTTTACAATAGATTAGTTATTTTTGATGCTAAATGTATTCATGCAGCTCAAGATTATTTTGGGTGGGATATTGAGTCTGGTAGATTATGGCATATGTTCTTTTTTGATACAGAACCATTACCAGGACAAATAGGATAATTTGGAGAAGTGAATTTTCCTTATTATATTAATATGTATAATAAACAAAACATTGTAGCTAGGGCACAAGTTGTGTTTTAAATTAACCGGAAGCTTCGGCTCCATAAAATAAAAATGATATGAGTACATTAGAAATCTTTGAAAGGCATATAAGTCCTTTCGACATCCTTTTTAGGAACCACTTTAAATCTGACAGCACATTTCAACCTGTTGGAGAATTCAAACAACCACATCCACTTAATATTTTCTTTGACGATGCAGGACTTCATTTTGAAGTAGCTTGTACTGGTCTTACTAAAAAAGACGTAGTCTTAGATATTGAAGGGGATACTTTAAAAATTAGTTATACCAAACCAGAAAAAGAAGAATTTCATAAAGGAATGATTCATAATGGTTTATCTAAAAAATCATTTGATTTAAGATATAAAATTGCTCCTAAATTTGATTTAGGTTTAATTGATGCCTCTTTAACAAATGGTTTATTAGAAATTTTTATACCATTAGCTGAAGAAGCTAAACCAAAATCTATTAAGATTAAATAAAAGTTTTACTGAAAAAACGTGTCCTAGCAGATGTTTTTTCGTATATTGTCGTTATGAAAAAAAGCAAACAACTTACAATTATTGAGGATTCAAAATTAGAACCTTATTTTATAACAAAGGATGACCATTGTTATACTGTACAAGAACGTATTACGCCTAATGCTGACCATTTTAGAACAAAAGGTAAAGGAAAGGAATATAGTAAACCCCAAACTTACCACCCTAATTTAGGTAGTGCATTAGAGTCTATTTCAAAAATGCAATTGCATACGAAAGAAAATTATACATCAATTGATGATGTTATAGAAAATTATAGAAAAATCGAATCAAATATTAAACAATACATTAAACAATTATGAATTTAGAAGCGCTATTTGACGCAGTTATAGTTAAACCTATTGAAAACGAAGAAGTTACTTATGGAGGAATTATTGTTCCTGATATGGGTAAGGAATTAAATGAAGTAGGAGAAGTTATAGCTGTAGGTCCTGGAAAATATACACATTCAGGAGAATTTTTAGAAACAATTATTAAGATAGGAGACAGAGTTGTCTTACCAACTATGGGATTCACTAAACTACAATTTGATGGTGAAGAATATTATGTTGGTCCTGAAAACCAAATCCTAGCTAAAGTAACTGTACCAGTAGAAGATGTACTGGCTGAGACAGAAGTAAGTGAAATTGATAAAGAACATTTAACAGATATATAATATGAAAAAAGTAGAATTTGGTAAACAAGCCAGAAAAAATTTAATTAAAGGTATAGATATTTTAGCTGATGCCGTAGTTTCAACTTTAGGACCTAATGGTAGAAATGTTGTTATAGGTAAAGGGATAATTGAACCCCCTCAAAGTACAAAAGATGGAGTTACAGTTGCTAGAAATATTGTATTAAAGGAAACTAATCAAGAACTTGGAGTTCAATTAGTTAAATATGCTGCTATTAAAACAGCAGATAAAGCTGGAGATGGTACAACAACATCTACCTTATTAGCCAGAGAAATTATTAAAAATGGTTTGACAGCTTTAGATAATAAAGAAAATGCTGTTCAAATTAAAAGAGATATTGATAAAGCAGTTAAACAAGTTGTTTCTCAATTAAAAGAAATATCTGAGGATATTAGTGAAGAAAATCAATTACAACAAATTGCTACTGTATCTGCTAATAATGATGATGAAGTAGGAAAATTAATTTCTACAGCAGTAGATAAAGTTGGTCAACAAGGTGTAGTTCATATTGAATCATCTAGAACGGCAGAAAATTATATTGAAACTGTAGAAGGTATGCAATTTGCTAGAGGTTATAAATCACCTTATTTTGTTACTAATAACAATGATATGACTTCAGTACTTGAAAACCCAGCTATTCTTATTGTTGATGGTAGATTATCATCAGTTAAAGAATTACTTCCAATTTTAGAAGCAGTGGGTGCTCAAGGTAAATCATTATTAATAATTGCTGAAGATATAGATAATGAAGCATTAGCTACTCTTATTGTTAATAAAATGAGAGGTACATTAAGTGTTTGTGCTGTTAAAGCTCCTGATTTTGGAGATAGAAGAAAACTTATCTTAGAAGATATAGCTATCACTACAGGTGGTACTGTATTTAGTAAAGATAAAGGAATGAAATTAGACAAATTCTCTTGGGATTGGTTTGGTGAAGCTAGAGTTGTTACAGTAGAAAAAGAACAAACTACTATAGTTGATGGAAAAGGTGAAGTTGAAAAAATTGAGGCACGTATTGAGGAAATTAAAGTTCAACTTGATAAATCAAAAACACCTTATGAGACAGAACAATTACAAAATAGATTAGCTAAATTTGTAGGTGGTGTTGCTATTATTCATGTAGGTGGATTTACTGAAACTGAAATGAATGAAAGAAAAGATAGAGTAGATGATTCACTGCATGCTACTAAAGCTGCTATTGAGGAAGGAATACTTCCAGGAGGTGGTGTTGCTTTACTTTATGCTAGAGAAGCTATTACAAATAAAGATAATATCGGATCTCAAATTGTTTACAAAGCATGTGGTAAACCATTTGAACAAATATTACTTAATGCTGGTTATGATTCAACTGAAGCACAATTACTAGGTAAATACAAACTAGTAGATTCAGGTAATGATCATTGGGCAGGAATTCATATAGATGAAGGTAATGTAATAGATTATAAGGAAGCAGGAATTATTGATCCAACTAAAGTTACTAGATTAGCATTACAAAATGCAGCTTCAGTAGCAGGTACAGTTTTATTAACAGAGTGTACTATTATTGAAGATAAAGATAGTGATGAGTTTAAAGATAGAGGTTATCAAGATAATGGAGTACCTCAAACAGGACTTGGAATTTAATAAATAATTTCGTATATTATAGTATGGCAAAAAAGAAGGTTATAGAAGAGAATATTTTAATTGCTCGCAGAGTACCACCTGGTGATAAATGGAGATTAGTAGCTAATGAACCAGATGGTGCTGTCCATAAAACGCTTACTGATGCTTTAGAAGCTTATATGGTTAAAACTGGCTTTAAAGGGGAGTATAGGTTAGCTCCCCTTAAGAGTGAGTTATATGCTATTTCTACAACTGAAGAAGAAATAAAAGCTGAACCAGTTAAACAATATTCTATTTATGGAGAGTACTAATCATAGTTTATTAGTTGAAAAATATAGACCTACAGTATTAGAAAATTATGTAGGTAATGATAATATTAAATCTGTAATATCTAAATACCTAGAACAAAATGATATTCAGAACTTCATATTTTATGGACCTGCTGGTACAGGTAAAACTACATTAGCCAAGTTAATAATTAAAAATTTAGATTGTGATCACATTTATATTAACGCTTCTGACGAGCGTGGGATCGAAACTATTAGGGATAAAGTCTCTAGTTTCGCATCGGTTGCTTCATTTAAGCCCCTCAAGGTTGTTATCTTGGACGAGGCGGATTTTCTCACGATTCAAGCGCAAGCATCGCTCCGAAACATAATAGAAACATTTTCTAGAACTACAAGATTTATTTTAACTTGTAATTATGTAGAACGTATAATTGATCCATTACAATCTAGGTGTCAAGTACTAAAAGTAGTTCCACCGAATAAAAAACAAGTTGCATATCATTTATCTTGGATTATGGATAAAGAAGGTATTGCATTTGATATGGATGATTTAGGTTCCATAGTATTACAATTTTATCCTGATTTAAGAAAATGTATTAATACTATTCAAGCTAATACAGTTAATGGTAAACTTAAATTAGATAAATCAGTTTTATTTTCATCTAATTATATAGATGAAGTGATAACTGAATTATGTAAACCAAAACCAAATTTTAAAAATATTAGACAAATAATTGCTAATGCTAATACTGATGATTATGAAGATCTATTTAGAACTTTATATGATAGAGCAAGTGATTATATGTCTGGTAAAGAAGGTACAGTAGCTATTTTAGTTAATGACCATCAATACAAAGCTAATTTCCGAATTGATAAGGAAATTAATATAATGAGTTTAATTAATAATTTAATAAATAATAAATAATATGAGAGGAAGTGCAGGTGGTGCTACACCACAACAACCACAAGTTAATGTTGATTTACAATCAACTAAATCAGTTAAAAATTCTAAAGGTACAGACATTTGGAAATCAAGAGTAATTCTTAGAAAAATTTCTAAATATGTTGCTGGAACAGATAGTGATGCAATAATGCCTATCCCAGTTTTTGTAGATCCGTATAATGATAAAATATTAGCAGACGGATTACCAATGGAATTAAGAGAAGAATTAGCTGACCAAAGTATTTTATCTGAATAGAATGGTTAAAAATGTTTGGGATTGGTTAAAACAGATTAATTCAATTAAATCCGATCCCTCAGCATTCTCAGATAAAGATTGGGAACTTTGGAACAGTTATATGATACATAGATTTATGTCTATGAATAGTGACTTTTTAGAGTTAGTAAATGAGGCGCAAAAAATACACCCTCAAAATAAGGAACAAATATACTCAATTTATAGAGAATATATTCCTAAAAATAATAAATGGAATAAATATATTAAATCTAATATCAAACAACAAAAAAAGGAGTTATTAGAATATTTATCTCGATATTGGGAATGTTCACAAAATGAAGTAAGAGAATATTTGAATTTTTTGGGAGATGACGAAATTCTTCGTATATTGGAGCGCATGGGAATACAACAAAAAGAAATAAATAAATTATTATGAAATTAGAAGTATACAAATTTTTAAAATCAGAAGCAGAGGCTGATAAAAATAAAGCTCTGGCTAGTATTGAATTATTAACTAATAACCCTGCAGGTATAGGTGATCACTCAACAAAAGATTATTGGGATAACTGTACTGAAGCACTTAAATTACTTGCTTCATCTGAGGAAAGATTAGAGACTTTAGAGAAATATTTTAAACCTAAAGGACAAGTTAATGGGTGATAGTGTAAAAAAACATTTTGAATTAGTTAGTGAAGCAGAATTCGAAAAAGAAGTTGCAAAAGGAAAAACCATTAATGGTTTAGGAGTCATTGAAGTATTTGAAACATCATATCCAGAATTATCTGGTGAATTTAAAAAAATTCAAGATGAAATGTATGAAATGTTTGCTCGTAAGCATATGGATTATGGTTTAAACAATATTGCTTTAGGTGGTGATTTAAAAAATGAATCAGATAAAAAGTTTTCACTTACTGGTTTATGTATTAGATTAACTGATAAAATTTCAAGACTAAAGAATCTTCTTAGTAATGGTAAAAATTATGTTAAAGGGGAAGGAATGGAAGATACGTTTATTGATATAGCTAATTATGGTATAATTGGTTTATTAGTAGGACGTGATAAGTGGAAAAAATAAGCTTTGGCTAAAAAAATACCTAATATTGTAAAGGAGATTAGAAATAATCCACCTCAAGAGATAAACTTTGCTTTTCAAAGAAATATCTCTTACTCTCAAATGTCTATCTTTAGGGGTTGTGCCCATAGATGGAAATTACAATATAAAGATAAAATAAAGAAATTTACATCTTCAATCCATACTGTGTTTGGAACAGCTGTTCATGAAACTATGCAGCATTATTTAGATACAGCATATGAAAAATCATTTGCAGCTGCTGATAGAGAAATTAATATACAAGAATATTTTCAAGAAAAATATATAGGTGAATACCAAACCCAATATAAGAAAAATAATAATTCCCATTTTTCCGATGCAGCCGAAATGAGAGAATTTTTTGAAGATGGAGTTGCTATATTAGAATGGTTTAAGAAAAAACGTAGTAGATATTTTAATAAAAAAGGTACTTATTTAGTAGGTTGTGAGGTGCCAATTGTAATTGCGCCAAATAAAATGTATAATAACGTATTATACATGGGGTATCTAGATATTGTAACATATAATGAAAACTCAGATACCTTTAAGATAATCGATATAAAGACCAGTACTAAGGGATGGAATAAATTTGCTAAAAAAGATGAAAGTAAACAATTTCAATTGTTACTATATAAACAATTCTTTTCTGAGCAATATAATATACCATTAGATAAAATAGATATTGAATTCTTTATACTTAAAAGAAAAGTATTAAGTTGGGATGATGATAATATTATGTCACCCCACCAAGCATATAGAGTACAAACTTTTACTCCTCCAAGCGGAAAAATAAAGTTAAATAGAGCGATAAATGCTATTAATGATTTTATAAAAGAATGTTTTAATAGTAGTGGAAATATCAAAGAAAAAGAGTATATTAAATCACCATCAAAGTGGAATTGTACTTTTTGCCCTTTTAAAGAAGAACAAGAATTATGTGGAGAAGGGATAATCTATTGATATTTTGATATATGTATAACCAAATATAAATGTTATTAAATAATTAAGATTATGAGTAATAAAAAACCAATGACACTTACAAGTGTAAAAGTTCAATCTGGCTTATTTGAAAATTTTAAAATCGAATGTGTAAAGAGAAAATTCTCATTCCAAAAACTTGCTGACCGTAGCTTATTTTTGTACCTTACAGACGAAAATTTTAGGAAACAAATAACTAACCAAACTAATATAGAACTTTAAATTAAAATTAATGAATAAAAGTTATAAATATCTTCCTAAGGATAAAAGGAAGAAAATATTATTAATCACAGATGATATAAGAGTACATTCTGGTGTTGCTACAGTAGGTAAAGAAATTGTATTAGAAACTTGTCACCATTATAATTGGGTACAACTTGCTGGAGCATTAAAACACCCAGATAAAGGTAAAAGATTAGATATTAGTAATGATTGTTCTAAACAAGCTAATATTAAAGATGCTAGTGTATTTCTTTGGTGTGTAGATGGATATGGAACACCAGATCTTTTAAGACAAGTAATGGCTACTGAAAAACCAGATGCAATCTTATTAATTACTGACCCTAGATATTTTACTTGGGTATTTAATATGGAACATGAAATAAGAAAAGTATGTCCTATTACTTACTTAAACATTTGGGATGATTACCCAGCTCCAATGTATAACAAACCCTTTTATGAGTCTTGTGATATGTTAATGGGTATATCAAAACAAACAGTAAATATTAATAAACTTGTTTTAGATGGTGAAGATAATAGTAAAAGAGTATTTAAATATGTTCCGCATGGTTTAAATTCTGATCATTATTATCCTATAGATAAAAAAGATGAAAAATATTTAGCTTTTAGAAAAAGAGTATTAGGTAAAGATGACTCTAAAACTAAATTTATTGCTTTCTTTAATTCAAGAAATATTAGGAGAAAACAAATTCCTGATACTATGTTAGCTTTTAGAGCATTTTTAGATAGTTTACCTAAAGAAGAAGCTGATGGGTGTAAATTAATTTTACATACTGAAGTTACTTCTAATCATGGAACTAACTTAGCTAAAGTAAATGAATATCTATTTGGAGAAAAATATAAAAATAATGTTTTATTTTCTACTAATAAATTATCAAGAGAAGAATTAAATTATTTTTATAATTTAGCTGATGTTCAAATGTTATTAACTTCAAATGAAGGTTGGGGATTAACAATAACAGAGGCTATTTTAGCTGGTACACCAATTATAGCTAATACTACTGGTGGAATGCAAGATCAAATGAGGTTTGTAGATGAAAATGGAAAGTGGTTTACACCAAGTCCTGATGTACCTTCTAATCATAGAGGAACATATAAAGAACATGGTGAATGGGCATTCCCATTATACCCAGCTACTAGATCAGTTCAAGGTTCTCCTCCTACACCTTATATTTTTGATGATAGATGTAAATGGGAAGATGCAGTAGATAGATTAACTGAAGTATATAATCTATCCTCAGAAGAAAGAAATAGAAGAGGATTAGCAGGTAGAGAATGGGCTATTGGAGATGAAGCTGGATTTACAGCTAAACACCAAGGTCAAAGAATTTTAGAGGCATTTGATGAATTATTTCAAGTTTGGGAACCTAAACCTAAAATGTCTATTTCAAATCTTAATGAATATAAAGGTAAATTTTTAAATCATAAATTAATATACTAATGAGTAAACCAACGTTTTATATAAGTGCCCCTTTTGATACTTACAGTGGTTATGGTGCACGTTCTAGAGACATTATAAAAGCTATTATTGAATTAGAAAAATATGATGTTAAATTAATCCCTCAAAAATGGGGTGATACAACATGGGGGTTTTGTGCTAAACATGAAGAATGGAAATTTTTGTGGGATAAAGCAGTTCAAGGAATACCTCAAGGAATTCAACCTGATGTTTGGATGCAGATTACAATTCCTAATGAATTTCATCCTATGGGAAAATTTAATATTGGTTGTACTGCAGGTATTGAAAGTACAGGTTGTACAGGTGATTGGGTTATAGGTTTAAATAAAATGAACATGAATTTTGTTTCTTCTAAACATAGTAAACATGTATTTGAAAATATTGAATTTGATGCCTTAGATCAAAATAAAAAACCTACGGGACAAAAAATTAGAAATCAAAAACCAATTCATGTTGTTTTTGAAGGTGCAGATTTAGATATATACAAACATTTACCATCAAAAGATAATAAATTAAAATTAGATGAAATTAAAGAGTCATTTTGTTTTTTATTTGTTGGTATGTGGATGGAAGGTGCTGTAGGGCATGATAGAAAAAATGTTGGTCTAATGGTTAAAAATTTCTATGAAACGTTTAAAAATAAAAAAGGTACTAAACCTGCTTTAATTTTAAAGGCATCAACAGGAGTAGATAACTATATTAGCAAAGATGCTATACAAGATAGAGTTAAAGAAATTAGAGATTCTGTAGGTGGAAGTGATTTACCTAATGTTTATTTATTGCAAGGTGATTTTACAAATCAAGAAATGAATGAATTATATAATCACCCTAAAGTAAAAGCTATGGTTTCTCATACTAAAGGAGAAGGTTATGGTAGACCTTTAATGGAATTTTGTTTATCTAAAAAACCAGTAATTGCTTCTGGTTGGTCGGGTCAATTAGATTTTTTACATCCTTCATATGCTTATTTATTACCAGGTAAAATGGAAAATGTACATCCATCAGCTGCTAATAAATGGTTATTAAAAGAATATCAATGGTTTAGTGTTGATCAAGGACATGCTAGTAAAGCATTTAAAAATGTATTTACTAATTATAAAAAGTATGTTATACCAGCTAAACAACAGGGTCATCATATCCGAACTAATTTTAGTAAAGATAAAATGAGGGAATTAGTAGGTAATATATTAGAACATAATATACCTGAATTTCCTAAACAAGTAGATTTAAATTTACCTACTTTAAACCCTAAAACAAAAGTAGAATTACCTAAAATAAATTAATTATGCAATACGATGAAATAATAAATTGTCCTAAGTCAGGAGGTGACTTATGTTACAAAGTAGAAATAAGTAAAGAGATAACTAACTTTTTAAGTTTATCTTGTGGATTTTGGACTAATACTTTAATGAAAGAAGGTTCTGAATTTTATAACGAACAGTTAATTACATTACCTGAACTTTATAAAGACTTAGCTTGGGAAGATCCTGAAACTAATTTAATTTGGATACCTAATACAATTAACCTACCAGAATCAGGAATGGTTTTTGCTAATGGTGCTAGTAAAAATGAATGGAGTTGGGCTGGTGTAAAAGCTGTTGAATTAGGAAAAGATGAAACAGCAAAAGTAGAAGGACAAACACATAAAATGGATATGTCTACATTAAAATCATTCCCAGAACGTGACTATATGGAAGCTCTTTCGTATATTGGGGTATTACCTGAATAAAATATGAAAATAAGCTACGCTATAACAGTATGTAATGAATTAGATGAAGTAACTAAATTATTAAACTTTCTTATTCAAAAGAAACGTAAACAAGATGAAATTGTTGTTCTTTTTGATAAAGGAAGTGGTACTGCTGAAGTGTGGGATAGATTACAAGAATTAAAAGGTGATGATTGTTGTACTTATCATGCTAAAACATTTAAAAAACATTTTGCTGATTGGAAAAACCATTTAACTACTTTATGTAGTGGAGATTATATTTTCCAAATTGATGCAGATGAAATACCTCATTCTATTTTAATTGAGGCATTACCTGAAATATTAAAGAATAATCCTGATAATGAGGTATATTTAGTACCGCGTGTTAATACTGTTAAAGGTATTATGAATGAGCACATTAAAAAATGGGGTTGGAGACTATCAAATGATGGATGGGTTAATTGGCCAGATTATCAATGGAGAATTTGGAAAAACAAACCAGAAATTAAATGGGTAAATAAAGTACATGAAAAATTAGATGGATTCTTAACTTATGCACCTTTACCTAAAGCGGAACAATATGCTTTATATCATCCAAAAACAATAGAAAAACAAGAAAAACAAAACGAATTTTATGATACCATCTGAGAAAATACCTTTATTTAAAGTTTTTATGGCTGATACAGCTGCCCCTGAAGTAACAAAAGTACTTAATAGTGGGTTTATAGGTCAAGGACCTAAAGTTGATCAATTTGAACAGCAATTACAAGATTATTTTAACCATAAACATATACAAACTTTAAATGCTGGTACCTCAGCTTTACATATGGCTCTTCATTTATTAAAGAAACCTAAACCACATTGGGATGAAGATGTATTTCAAGGAGTAGCTTGGGTTTCTCATAATTGGCCTGGATTAGAAGATGGTGATGAAGTTTTATGTACTGCAATGACTTGTACAGCTTCAAATTGGCCTGTTTTAGCTAATAATCTTAAAATAAAATGGGTAGATATAGATCCAAAAACATTAAATATGGATCTTGATGATTTAGAAAGAAAAATAACTAAAAAAACTAAGGTTATAATGGGTGTTCATTGGGGTGGGTATCCATTAGATTTAGATAAATTAAGAAAAATTAGAACAAGTTTTAGAGGTGAATTTGGATGGGCACCTGCAGTAATAGAAGATGGAGCTCATTCTTTTGGTTCTAAATACAAAGGTAAATTTATTGGTACTGGTGATAATTTAACTATGTTTTCTCTTCAAGCTATAAAACATGTAACCTCTATTGATGGTGGTTTATTATTTAGCCCTCACCAGGAATTACATGATAGAGGTAAATTAATTAGATGGTATGGTATTGATAGAGACGGTGATAGAAAAGATTTTAGATGTGAAGCTGATATACCTGAATGGGGTTATAAATTTCATATGAACGATGTTTGTGCTACTGTTGGTATAGAAAATTTTAAGCATTTAGATAGTATTATTTCTAAACATAAAGAAAATGCTGCTTATTATGATTTAAGATTAAAAAATGTACCTGGTGTTACATTACTAGAACGAAAAAAAGGATTTGAATCTGCATTTTGGATTTATACTATGTTAGTAGATGATAGAGATGGATTTTATAAATACATGGATGAATGTAATATAGCTGTATCTCAAGTACATGAAAGAAATGATAAACACACTTGTGTAGAAGAATTTAGAACAGAATTACCCAATTTAGATAAAACCATAGGTAAAGTTGTTAATATACCTGTTGGATGGTGGATTACACCAGAACAAAGAGAATATATCGTAGAATGTATTAGAAAAGGCTGGTAATGAAAAAAGCTTGGGAAATTAAAACATTTGATTATGTTGTAAATTTTTGGTTTGGTCCTAGATCAACAAAAAAAAGATTTAAATACAATCATAAAGAAAAATCTGCTAAACAATTATCTCAAGTTTATGGTCAATGGTACCAACAAGTACATCATTATTATTTAGTTAATGCCCATTGTAAATTTCTTAAAAAACATAATATTGATAATTTACAAAATATTTTATTTGTAATTAATGAATGGGAAGAAAATGATAATACACAAGTATATTATGAAGTATTAGAGGTAATTAAGTGGTATGGGTTAGAAGATAAAATTAAAGTAATATTTCACGATAATACTAATCATTCTTATGGTGCTTGGAATAAAGGAATTAAACAATTAATAAAAGATTCAAGTTCTTCTGACTATGTTTTTGTATGTGAAGATGATTATTTGCCTGTTGATGAAGATTTTTATAAACCATTCTTTATTAAATTTAAAGATAATATAGGTTATGTTGCCCAACATGTAGATGATGTTAAGTATCATAGAAATATAGATAAAAAAGATGTAGGTAGAATAAATACACACCACACAAGAAAACACGCTGCAGTAAGTAATGGATTTTTAGATTTAAATTTAGCAAAAACTTTATATAATAAAAACAAAGAAGTATTTAAATTTGATCTATCAGAATACGATAATGCAAATTTATCTACTAGAGCAAAGGAACAAGTAGTATTTGCTGATTCTATAAATGATGCTGGTTATCAATTAGAATCTATTAGTGATATTTGTTATATACCTTTTGATATCCAGAATAATAATAAAATAAAAGATATAGGAGATAAAGATAATTATTGCCCTATTAAACCCTACAGATATGGACAAGGAAAAGTAGAAAATGATAAAGGAATTACTTTCAGAAATATGACTGAATCAGATTTAAAGTGGTTTTTAGAGGTAAGAAATGATGATTCAACTAGACATTTTTTATTAGATAATAGTATATTTAATTTAGATGAAGCTCAAAAATGGTTTAAAAATTTAGATAAAAAATTATGGCCTTATCAAATTATATCTCGTGTTGAAAGAAAATATGTTCAAAATGAAGGAAATTATTTACGTCAAATGCAAAATTATTTTGAAATAGAATTGCCTATAGGTTATACAAGAAGATATATGACTAAAATTGATGGTAAAGAAATAATTGAATTAGGATGTGATATCCACCCTAAACATAGAAGAAAAGGATATGCTAAAAAAGCTTATATAGACATGTTATCTCAACTTGAAACTGCCTCTTTATGGGTTTTTGAAGATAACTTTGCTCGTAATCTATATTTTGAATTAGGTTTTAGAGATAATGGAAAAACTAAAATAAATCGAGGCAGAAAAGAATATCAAATGGTATGGAAAAGAAAGAATTAAAATTTTTAATAATATTTTTTTATTATAATAGACCAGATATGGTCAGAAATGCTTTAAATAGTATTAATAAACTTACTTATAAAAATTTTGAAGTTGTTTTTATAGATGATGGTAGTGAAACTAAAGGCGAGCCTATTGTTAGGAGTATAATAAAACCTAGTTTCCTTAAAAAATTCCAATTTGTGGACACTAATGATACTATAAAAGATAAAATAAATAGAGAAGGTAGTGAAATAGGAAAATATGCTAATGAAGCAATTAAAAAATCAGATGCTGATATAATTTTAATGTTATGTGATGATGATGCTATGGTTCCCGATTATTTAAATAGTTTAAATCGTTTTTATCAATTTAATCCTAAAATACACTATGCTTATTGTAAGTTAAAATATTATAACCCAACAGAAACAAGTTATACACGAGCTAAACCTGATGAAACAGATGTAACTAATAGATTGATTAACCCAGTTACTAATTTAGATTCATCCCAAGTAAGTTGGAGAAGAAAAAGTATGATAGATAAAGATTTTTGGTTTCCATATCCTAGAACTAGAAATTTAGATGCTGTAATGTTTGTTCATTTATGGCATCATTATAAACATTGTTCACCCTTAAAAGAATATGGGCAATATAAAGCTATATTTGATGATCAATTAGGTAATAGAAAACATGGATTTAATCAATTAGATAAATGGACTAATATGAGTGAATATGCAGGTGTAGATAAAACACCTTTAGATAATGATCCAACCGAAGAATATAAAGTAAATGTCAAATAAACGAGAAAGAATTGATGTTAAAACACCAGTAGGTGTTGATACAGAAAGGCATTGGAATAGATATTATGCTGAGCCAAATTTTAAGATTAATGATTCTTTATGGAAGTTTTGTCCTACAGATCACTTACTTCATGTTCATATTCCTAAATGTGCAGGTACTTGGTTAAAACAAATTGTTTATAATACTCCTGCTGGTACCCATAGATTTAATCATGGCCATCTTCCAGCTGCTTTACAAAGAGATATGTTAAAAGATAGAGGTTATGAATGGGAACAATTTAAACCTTGGGCTATAGTAAGAAACCCTTGGGATAGACTTTGGTCAGCTTACAAATATACAAAATGGGGAGGATTTGAGGTTAATTTAAGACCTGTTGTTGAAACAAGGGGTAAAATGGAAATGAAATTTAAAAACCATAACAAAAATAGTGCTTTATATACACCATATCAAGGTAATTTACCAATCCATCATTTCCACCTAAGAGATTTATTCTTACTAGAAGAAGCATCTACTGAAAAAGTAGAAATTGGTTGGTTAAAAAATAGTACTATTGGCCATAATTTTAAATCATATGTTACTAATTTATGGAAAAGAATACCTGGTAAAGAAGTAAGTAAAAGTGATAGAATACCTTGGTATAGACAAATAGAAAGAAATATTTATTTAGATCCTCAATTAACATTTTTAAGGGATCGTGTAGAACAAGGTGAAATTATTGTTCCTCATTTATTTCGTAGTAATGAAATTAATAAGTTTTTTGATTGGGCTGAAAGTAATAGTAAAGATAGGTTTATAAAACAAAGAGCTGCACAAAGAGCTTCATATAATAAATCTAAAAATCAAATTCATTATCTTAACATGTATGATGATGATATGGTTAATATGGTAGGTGAATTATATAAAGAAGATATTGATTACTTAAATTATAGTTTTGAAGATTAATGTTACAATTTAGAATACAAAATGATCAGGTTATTAATAGTGGTGAAGTAGATAAACTAGGGATACCATTAAACGAAGTAAATACTGTATTTCCTAATGATTTATATGATGGGTGGTTTCCTTTTACTCGTTTATGTTTTTCTTTAGGTGATTGGGCTGTAATTAGTGGTTTACCACAAGCATTAAAATCAAAATTTCCTCATCTTAAATTTGCTTTGCCATCAAGGAATTATTTAGAACAAATATTTGGTAATGCAATTGGACAATGGAAATATGGTGATAATAATCCTTTAGATTATATTGATTATATATTTAAAAACAATCCTTACATTTATCATAGATTTGAACCAGGTGATTTTGATGTAATATTTACTGACCATGATAGAGCTTATACTGATAACATTAATACACCATTAACTGAACAAATATTATTAAGGTTTGGATTTACTTTAGATGAAGTAAAAAATATAGATTGTAGACCTCATTTATATTATGATGAAGATGAAAATCCAAATCCTGATATTAAAGATGATTATGGTTGTTTATTATTTGCTTCTAGAATTGATAAATTAAAAGGTAGATGGGATGATAAAAACTTAATAAAAGAAGCTAGGAAGTATAAAGATACTCCCGTATATTATTATAGTGAATTTGATTTAAAAGGTACTGAATGGGAAGAACTATTTCCTATTCGTTATAACTTTGCTGATTTAAACCTTAATTTAAGACAACAAATGTTAATTAAATCAAGAGCTAAATTTAATATTGGATATCAGGCAGGGATAAATGATGCAGTAAGTAAACATTCAAATAATATTATTTTAACACCTTATGATGATATTAAAGAAAATATAATAAGAAATGTAAAATATATCCACTTTGATGGAAAAATAAAACAAATATAATGGCATATCTAACAACTGAATTACAATCAAAATACCAATTTAATATTGATGTTGTTAATCAATTAGAAAAAGAATTTGGTGATGATTATTATGATATTGAAGCAGAATATAATGAATATTGGAATAGTGTATTAATGAATCAAATAATTCATGAATCATCTGGTGGTCAAGGTAAATTTGCTGGCGCGGGTCCTATAGATTATAATGAAGGTAAAATAATTTATTTTTATATTAGATTAAGAAAACCAAGAAATGTTTTAGAAATAGGATTTGCTAGTGGAGTAAGTTCAGCTTTAATTGCTAAAGCATTAGAAATGAATGGAAATGGTAAACTTTATACTGGTGATTTAAATAGTGCCCCTGATCATAAGTGGATTATAACTGATTTTAAGTATTACATTGAAAAAGGAATTATAGTACCTACCTATCCTATTGATGGGGTTCAATTTGTAGAAGAATTTGATGAAAAAATACCTATTGATTTAACATTTTCAGATGCAAGTCATGAAAAGGCATTTTGTTTTCATTTAGCTTGTTCATTATTTGAAAAATATCCTGATGCTTTACATTTGTATCATGAATATTCATTTTCACCTATGTCTACTGGTAATTTTAAACAATTTATTAGTGCTAAACAAAATCACCAACACCAAACATTTTATGAGCGTGAGGCATTTGAAGAACATTTTGATGAAGATTATTATGAACATTATGGTTTTTATGGTAGTTGTGGTTTAGGTGTTGTTAAAAAAAGAGAAAATAGTGTAGCCATGAAAGTTTATTATAGATTATCTAATTTAGAAGCTAGTATACCTAAGAAAAAAATAAAAAATGCTACTAAAGAACATTGTTTAAATAATTGTATTATGGAATTTGGTAAAGATAATATTACAATTATAGGTGATAGATTAAATGATGAAACTAAAAATTATGTTAATAGCTTAGATTTAAGATTAGTTGAAGTTGATAATGGAACAGGTGCTGGTACATTTAGAGATGCATTAAACTTAGCTATTAAGGAAAATGATGATGATACAATGGTTTATTTACTTGAAGATGATTTCCTACATAAACCAGGCTCTAAAAAATTATTAAAAGAGGGTATTAAGCGTTATAAAATGTATACTACATTGTATGATCATCCTGATAAGTATATTAATGCAAGAGATGGAGGTAACCCTCAAATTGAAATGAATGCCGAAATAACTAGGCTATCTAGAACTAAATCCATACATTGGAAATTAACTAATAGTACAGTTATGAGTTTTGCTACTTATGTTTCAAGACTTAAAGAAGATTTAGACTTAATTAAAAAATATTCAAGTGAAAAAATTACTGATTCGTATGGTTTCTTTACTGAATTAATAAACACAAAACAAATTGGTGTAGTAAGTAGTATTCCTGGTTATTCAACACACTGTGAATCAAATTGGCTATCACCTTTAACTAATTGGACAGAAGTATGATAAGTTTAATAATACCAACATATAGAAATCCTGATTATTTACATTTATGTTTACAATCAGCTATTGAACAACAAACAAATAAAAATGAAATCATAGTCGCTGTAGATGGTTTTATGGAAGAATCTAGAGATGTCTTAGATGATTTTATTGATGATATTAAAATTTTAGATTTAGGTCATAATCAAGGAATGCAAACGGCTCTTAATTTAGCTGTAATGAATGCTACTAATGAAAAAATTTGTATTATAAATGATGACAATGTTTTATGTAAAGGTTGGGATGAAATTATTGAATCGGAATTAAATGAAAAACAAGTATTAACTATAAATCAAATTGAACCTACTGGACCTGGTATATTCAATTTTCCAGTTAAAGATTTAGGACGTACCCCAAAAGATTTTAGGTATGATGAATTTATAGAATATGAGTTAAGATTAAGAGAAAAAGATATATTAACTAGAGATGGAGGAATATTTCCATTTGCAATATATAAAAAAGATTATATGATTGTAGGTGGATTTGATACAATGTATCAATCACCATTTATTTGTGATTGGGATTTTTTCTTGAAGTTAGATCTTAATAATATTGCTTTTTATAGAACACATTCAGGTCATTTTTATCATTTTGGTAGTACAGCTACTAAAAATGGTAAAGAAGGAGAAAAATTTAAGGCTACTGAAGGACCAGCAGCTGAAATATTTATGTATAAATGGGGTATCCCTCCTAGGTTATTTGAAAACTTATCACATAACCCAAAGGATAATAAAGTAGTAAAAGGTATTAAATATGAGTAAAAAAACAGTTTTAATTACAGGTGTAGCTGGTTTACTAGGTAGTAGATTAGCTGATTGGATTATAGAAAATAAATCTGATGAATATAACGTTATAGGAGTAGATGATCTAAGTGGGGGTTATAAAGAAAATATACATCCAGATGTTAAGTTTTGGCAAATGGATTTAGTTAACCATCCT
>CEQM01034309.1_pt1 | contig 28737 bp, 13 predicted proteins | sample 531111 | NCBI WGS metagenome assembly CEQM01 (sample SAMEA2621278, study PRJEB7988) | marine metagenome | biome: marine biome (ENVO:00000447); feature: deep chlorophyll maximum layer (ENVO:xxxxxxxx); material: "saline water (ENVO:00002010), including plankton (ENVO:xxxxxxxx)" | depth 120 m
ACTGACGATAATGGCTGTCAAGCTGAAGTAACTTTCACAATAGATGAGCCAACATTACTAGAAATATCAGTAGAAACTACTGATGCTAGTTGCAATGGAGGCAGCGATGGAAGTGCAATTTATACGATAACAGGTGGATCCGAACCATATTCCATTGTAGAAGATCAATTTGATTTATCATTAGGAACATACACTACCACTGTTACAGATTCAAATGACTGTCAAGCTGAAGTAACTTTCACAATAGATGAGCCAGCATTACTAGAAATATCAGTAGAAACAACAGATGTTAGTTGTAATGGAGGCAGCGATGGAAGTGTAATTTATACGGTTACAGGTGGAACTTCTCCGTATGATGTAGAAGATCAATTTGATTTAACATCAGGAACATACACTACCACTGTTACAGATTCAAATGGCTGTCAAGCTGAAGTAACTTTCGCAATAGATGAGCCAACTGTATTAGAAATGTCAGTAGAAACTGTTGATGTTGAATGTAATGGTTCCTCTAGTGGTTCTGCAATACTTACTTTTAGTGGTGGTACATCTCCTTATACTATTAATGGAGTCAATGTTCTTTCAGGTTATTCTATAACTGAATTGTCAGCAGGTACATATCAAGAAACACTTATTGATGCTAATAATTGTGAATTAACTATTGAATTTAATATTGTTGAAATAAGTGCTATTGAATTATCAACTGCTCAATCTATAGATTGTCCACCTAATTCAAGTTCTTTATTTATAGAGTTTGGTTCTGCATTTGGAGGAACACCTCCTTATATTTATACCTGGACATTCAGTCCATTTGAAATACCTGCAGGATTCGAGGATGATTATCCATTAGAAATAGCATCTGGCGAGGATGCGTGGTTTGTAGATGTATACCAAGATGGTGTGTATACTATATTAGCTGAAGATGCTGTTGGTTGTGAAACATTATCAGTCATTGAGTTTGATAGCCAACAAGTTGTTTTAGATTACGAACTTTCTTCACCTGCTTGCCCAGATGAATGTAATGGTGTAGTGATTATTGAGCCAAATGGTGCTTTTGATCAGGAGGATTGGACTATTTTTTATTCTTCTAATGATCTTGATCAAGATGGAGAATTATCATTAACTCCACCTAATCCCCTTACACCTTTTATTATCTCAGTAAATGATGATGATATTGATGGGGATGGAGATAATAATGATGATGATGTAGATATTGATGGAGATGGTGATTATGATGAAAATGGAGATTGTATTGCAAATTGTAATGATAATCCATCTTTATTTGAAGACAGTGATATATTTCCTACCGCTGCGATATACAGTGATTATGTTGAGATTCCATTAAATAATGAGGGATTGTTTCAAATTGACAACTTATGTCCTGGTTCTTATTATGCAATTGCTGTGCAAGGTTACTCTGATGATGACCCATTTGAAGATCCAATTTGTGAGTCATATTTAATATACTTTGATGTTACGGAATATGAGGAAATTATAATCGAAGCTGTTGTTTCAACATCTTCTAGTGGAGATGAAATACAATGCTATGGAGATTTAACAGGTAGTATTGATTTAACTGTTACAGGAGGTAGTGGAAATTATATATACAGTTGGACCAATGGTGAAACAACACAAGATTTGATTGATATTTCAGCAGGAACATACACTGTTACTGTTACTGATGATTCAGATTCTGATTGTGAAGCAATAGAATCATTTATTTTAAATGAGCCTGAGGAGTTAGTTATAACTCTTGATGAAGATAATACATTTATTGATTTATTATGTAATGGAGATAATAATGGTAATATAGATATATTTATTACCGGTGGTTCCCCTCCTTATTCATTTATTTGGTCAAATGGTGCAACAACACAAAACATAGGCGATTTAGTAGCTGGATCATATTCAGTAACTGTAACTGATTTGAACAATTGTGTAGTTTCTGAAGAATGGTCTGTAACAGAACCTAACCAAATCAATATCTTACTTGATGAAAATAATTCATTAGTTGATCTTTTGTGTTATGGAGATAATAATGGAAATATTGATATTCTATTAGAAGGAGGTACTCCGCCATATTCTTTTTCTTGGTCTACTGGTGAAATCACACAAAATATAAGTGGATTAGAAGCTGGTGAATATTCTGTTTCTATTACTGACGTAAACAACTGTGAAACAGTCACTGAGACATTTGCTATTATTCAACCTGATGAATTAATTTTAGAATCAGTAAGTTTGACAGACTCATTAGATTGTTATAATGATACTGATGGATTTATTGATTTAATTGTTGGAGGTGGTGTTCCACCATACTCTTTTATCTGGTCAAATGGTGCTACCACACAAAGTATTAGTGAATTAGATGCCGGGTTCTATACAGTAACAATAACAGATTCAAATAATTGTTCTCCAATAATTGCAGATTTTTTAATTGAAGAGCCTGATGAATTAATTATATCGTTTAATGAAGATAATTCATTTATAGATTTATTATGTTATGGAGATAATAATGGAAATATTAATCTTTCTGTTAATGGTGGTACTCCCCCTTATTCTTTTGATTGGTCCAATGGTGCTACTACACAAAATATAGATAATCTTTCGAGTGATTTATATTCTATAACAATTACAGATGTAAATGGTTGTGTTGTATCTGATGAATGGACTGTTGCTGAAACCGAAGAAATTTCTATAAATTTAGTGTTAGAAAGTACAAATTTAGGTTGTTACGGTGATACTGATGGAAATATTGATATTTCTGTTAATGGTGGAACTGGAGAATACATCTATGAGTGGTCTAACGGAGAGGTTAGTGAAGATATTGAAAACCTTACCTTTGGTACTTATACTGTTACTGTTTTTGATGAAAATGGTTGTCAGAATTCAGAATCATATGACATTAATGAACCTGTTGAATTAATTCTTGAGACAGAGTTTGCAACTGAAGATTTAGGTTGTTACGGAGATAATAATGGTGTAATTGATATACTTGTAAGTGGAGGTACTGGTAATTATACTTATGAGTGGTCTAATGGAGAAATAACCCAAGATATTAATGGATTATCTTCGGGTACATATTCAATAAATGTATTCGATGAAAATTTTTGTATTGTTTCTGAAGAGTACATTATTACTGAGCCTAATGAAATCCTGATTTCAACTGATTCGGAATCATTTCTAGATTTATTGTGCTTTGGAGATTCAGATGGTTTTATTGATATTTCTGTGAGTGGTGGATCTGGTGGATTTTCTTATGAATGGTCTAATGGAGAAGTAAGTGAAGATATTTCAAATTTAGATGAAGGAGAATATACTGTTACAGTGACTGATTCAGATGGATGTTCAAATTTTTTAGAAATTATTGTGAGTCAACCTGATGATATCTTGCTAAATGGTAATGTTACTTCATTGTCCTGCGATGGAAATGATACAGGCTCGATTGATTTAATTCCGAGTGGTGGTTCAGGAGATTATACATATATATGGTCAAATGGTCAAGATACAGAAGATATTTCTAATTTGGAACCAGGAACCTATTCTGTTACTATTATTGATTCGAACGGTTGTGAGGAAAGTGACAGTTTTGAAGTAGTAGGTCTAAATAATAATGTTGAAATACAAATTGATAATATTGAAAATTCAAGCTGTTTTAGCTTTAATTTTAATAATGGCTCTATTGATATTTCAGTTGTTGGTGGTTCTGGATTGTTTCAATATACATGGACTGGAAATAATGGTTTTTCTCAAATTTCATTTTTTGAGGATGATGTTAACGATTTATCAGCAGGTCTTTATACAATTTCTGTTTTAGATATTGTTGATGGTTGTGTATATACTTATGGTGAGCAAATTGAAATTACTGAACCTGCTCCAATAGAATTTGACTTAGATATTGATAATGATGGATTTATTAATTCTTATACTGAATATACTGAATACGTTTGTTCAAATGAATGTAGTGGTCAAATAAATTTTACGATTGGTGGGGGAGTGTCACCATACAATTTTGAATTATACAATATAGACGGTGATTTTATTCAAGATAGTAACAGTGGGGTATTTAATGGTTTATGTGAAGGGTGCTATTATGTTGATATATATGATTCAAATTGGAATGCAGATTTTCCAGATGGCTGCTATGCACAGTATGAATTTTGTATTTTAGAAAATAGTCCATTTATTAATGCTGATATTGTACCTGCTGGTTGTAATCCTACTGGTTCTGCAACTTTTACTTTTAGTGATGGTCTTCCTCCTTATGATATTATGTTTAGTTTAAATAATTCTTTATTTTTTGAAGAAATTAATTTTGATTTAAATACTCTTGATTTTTCAGATTTAGTTCCCGGTGATTATGAGTTGACTATAGAAGATGATTTAGATTGTGCAACTACCTATAGCTTTTCAATAGAAACTTTAGTTAACGATATAGATATAGTTGATATTGAAGCAGTTAATCCAACTTGTCCAAATGATTTTGGAAGTGTTAATATTGAATTTACTAACTCATTAAGTGGAGAAGATCTTTTTGGATCTATATCTATTGTGCAAGATTTAAATTCTGATTGTTTTTTAAATGATAATGAAATTATCCTTGATGAAATCATTATTGAAGGCTCAACAAATACTACCATAAGTACATCTATAAATAACCTTTCGGGTGGTGATTATATCTTCATCATTGAAGATTTTACAGGATGCTTGGTTCAATCTTGTGTTTCTATTATTTCAATACCAGAATTTACACCTGAAGTTTATTTGTCATGCTCTGGTCCAAACACTTGCTTTGAAGAATCTGGAAGTGCAACTGTAAGTAGTGATCCTTTAGATGTTGGTGGTACACCTCCATATGAAATAGAATGGTTTGATTTTGGTGTTGATGGAATACCTTTTAATTCGGATGATCTTACTGTAACTACAGTTAGTCCAGATGCATTGGTAGCTACATCACTTTCTGCAGGTGATTATTATGTGATAATCACTGATTCTAATGATTGTCAATCTATAGCAACTTGTTCAATTACAGAACCCCCAACTGCTTTAATTGCAGGTGTTTCATCATCAAGTCCTTTTACAACATGTTGTGATAGTAATGATGGTGAAATAGTTATTCAACCATATGGTGGTGTTGGAGATTTCTATATAGTTGATGTAAACTATAGCAATTCATTTGCTGTATCTGTACCTATTAATTTTGTTAACTCTTTTAATAATCCTTTATTAATTGAACCAGGGGTTAATGATACTTATATTTTATCAGATGTATATCCTGGTGAATATGAAATTATTGTTCATGATTCTGATAGTGAAAATTTAGATATTTGCCTACCTGATACTGCTAATTTTGTCATTACTGTACCTGAATGTATTGATTGGACAATTGTTACTGATCCACTTCCTTGCTATGGAGATGTTATTGTGTGGTCTGATATAGATGGTTTAGATGGAAATTTTTATAATTATACTGGAGGTGTTGGTCCTGCAGATATTTATTGGTTTCCACAAGGTTCATCAATGGGTAATATGAATAATGCTGTTGATAATAATAATATAGGTCCTGGGACATATAATATATTAAGTATTGATGCTGCTGGATGTGAAACTGTGCACGGCCCAATTACAATTCCTTATACACCTGAATTACAATCAGATTTTAATATATACGATTCTGAAACATCAATCTATTGCCATGGTGATAATACTGGAATTATTGCAATTAATACTTATTACTCTGGTTCTAATGGTGAATTCATAGAAGCGAATGATCCAATTACTTATTTGTGGAGTTATAATGGTCAATATGTTCCAGAGTATGATAATCTAAATATCATTGATTCTCTTCCAGCTGGTATTTATGATGTTAGTATAAACAATAGTAATGATTGTGGTCCAATTCTTTTGCCTTCAATTGAAATTATTGAACCTGACAGTCCTTTGTCAGCAAGTTATTCTACTATTAATAATGATTGTTATGGTGAATCAAATGGTGCTATTTCATTAAATCCCTCTGGTGGCTCATTGAATACTGATGAATATGAATATTTATATTTTTGGACAGGTACTAGCCTAAGTGGTGATAATATTGATTTGTCTACCCAAGTTAATAATCAGAATTTAGAAAATTTAATAGCTGGTAACTATTCATGTTATATTTCTGTGAATAACCCAGATGATGAATCTTTTATAAATTCATGTGAATATACTATTGAGATTCCAGTTACAGAACAACCATTACTTGAATTATCAACAATAGAAAATCCAATTTCATGTGACGGTTATGAAGATGGTTCAATTAATTTAATTGTATCTGGTGGTACTCCTCCATATGTTTACCAGTGGTCTAGTGGTCAAATTTCTCAAGATATAAATAATCTTGGTGCTGGCTTCTATACAGTGTCTGTTAACGATGCTAATAACTGTGGTCCAGTATTTATAAGTGTTGAATTATTTGACCCTAATCCATTAACTTACAACCCAGATGATGAAACAGTGGTTGTTCCTGCTAATTGTTTTTATGGAAACACTAATTCTGGACAAATTGCAATTCATACGGAGAATTTATGGTCTCAACTTCAGGGTGGTACAGGTCCATATAGCGACCCTGAAATAGCATTGGTGTTAGGTGATTGTAGTAATACAATTGAAGGATATTTAAGTAACAATAATGATAGTATAATATTTGATAATTTATCTGGTGGTATCTATACAATTTGTGTTGATGATGCTAATGGATGTTATCAGTCATATAATGTATCTATACCAATTGTTAATGATTTATCTGTTGATGTTGGTTATGAATTAATCAATGCTACTTGTGGTGAAAATGGATCTATATATATATCTTCTATTAGTACAAATGGAGTCCCCCCATTTGATATCATAATTAATAGTATTAATAATCCATCTGTATCTTATAATTTTCTAAGTGATGGTATAAATCAGTGGTTTGAAGCAGATGGTTTTGATTCTTCTTCTCCATATATTTTATCTAATTCTAATTATGGTTTTAATTTTGCCTCTAGTGATTGGAATGGTAATGACATTGATGATATTTCTAGTATTGATATAGATGGTGATGGAATTATAAATGATGAAGATTGGGATATTGATGGTGATGAAATATATAACAATGATGATTTAACACCTTATGGTGACAATGGTATTGACCCTGATTTCAATAATTCTGAATTTGGATGGCATCAAGTACCACCGGGCGAATATGAGATTTTAATAACTGATTCTCAGGGTTGCACTGGGAGTCAATCTATTTATGTTGATATAATTGATAATACACCTTCTTTTTCAGCTTCCACTCAAGCTGGTAACTGTTATTGGGATGTTTTAAATAGTTGTGATAGTTTAAGTAATAATGGATCTCTTATCATTAATAGTACTTCACTATCTGTTAACACTTTATATCCTTATGAAATCTATATTGATGGAGAGTTATATGATATTGTTATGGCCGATCCAGGTTGGGAAGATGAAAATTATGTTATTCCTTTATTAGAGGCTGGTACTGCTTACTCTGTGGAAATATATGATGCTAACGGTTGTGGTTATTCTAATAATAGTACTTATTTTGAAATCCCATTCTTATCTGCTCTTAATGTGGAAATTCAAGGTTTTTGTCCAGAGTGTCAAGAGTCAAGTAGTGGTGGTTTTGCTTACACATTTTTTGAAATTCAAGATGAAATATTAAGTGGACTTAATCCTGATGTTCAAATCCAAACTTTTGGACCTTTAACAAATAGTGAAATAGATATTTTATACACTAATACTAATTTAAATACTACTTTTGAATGTTTAGATGATGTTGATATTGACAATGATGGTATTTTGAATAATATGGATGATGATATTGATGGTGATGGATGGCTTAATTATGGTGATGATGGAATTCAAGGCGTAGATGATGGACTAGGAGATGATGATCCAGATATAGATGGTGATGGTATTTTAAATGATGATGATTATAGTATGAGCTATAATTATGATGGATTAAACATAATTCAATTAGAAAATTTAGAGGATGATTTTTATTTTATTGACAATATGTGGTGGGATAACATTCCAGACCCTAATGTACTAGTAGATTACCATCAAGATTATCTAAATATAGTTGATAATAACAGTGATTATATGATAGCGGGTCTATCATATGGTACATATGATATAACTATTATTGATGAATATGGATGTCAATTTACTCAAGAGATTGACATATCAGACGAAAATTGTAATAATGAATTTGGTTCACAACAATGGGAAAACTGCTTATTTATACCTTCTGTATTTACTCCTAATGGTGATGGAATAAATGATTTATGGGATATATATAATATTGAATTATATGAAGAGTCGGGAGTAAGAGTTACTGTCTTCAATAGATGGGGTCAAATTGTATATCAAAATATAGAAAGTAATGAATTAAATGGTACATATAGTGACAAATTATGGACTGGTAAGAACATGAATGGAGTAGGTGTTGAGATTGCAACTTATTATTATGTTATTGAAATAGATGAATTTGATAAAAATTACACCGGTTACGTTGTTGTTAAAAGATAATTAAATGAGAATAAATTATATTATATTATTATTTAGTTTATTTGGAATAATGTTTTCATTTTCCCAAGTTGATTATGAAACAGATGTGTTACCAATATTTGAAATTAATTGTGCAGGTTGTCATGGATTTGATGGTGGGTCGTTTAATGCTGGATTAAATTTAACATCTGAGGCAAATATTTTACTTGGTTCTTCATCTGGACCTGTTGTTGTATATGGTGATTATTTAAATAGTGTTTTATATAATGAATTAAATAATGGTTCTATGCCACCATCGTGGTCAGGTAATTCTAATTTAACTAGTCAAGAAGTTGATGTTGTTGTTGCATGGATTCAGGGCTTAAATGATGGTTGTACTGACTCAGCTGCATTGAATTTTGATGAAAATGCAATTAATGATGATGGTTCTTGTGAATATCCACCGTGGGAAGTTTCAAATACTGAATGTAATATGTCCGTTGCATTATTACAAGATTTAGAAATTATTTTTAATGGTATTCTAGTCACTGATCCTATATGGATTGGTGTAACAAATTCAAGTGGTTATGTTTCCGGTATGACTTTATTCACTCCTGGTGAAGCATCAGCAATACCAGTTTGGGGAGCTGAATCAGGTAATGATAATGGGATGGGAGCAGGTGAATCCCTTAATTGGATAGCTGAATATAATGGAGTCATAGGAGTCGCTACCTTAAATATTGATGATATTCTTTATTCTTGTAATGGGCTTGAAATTATACCATCTGGATCAATATTAGATGTTGTTTCAGACCAGGAGATTGTCAATGGCTGTACTGATCCTTTAGCCTGCAACTATAATGAATTAGCTTCAGAGAATGATGGTTCTTGTGAATATCCTAATATTGCGTTATGTGAAGTATGTGATAATGGTAATATTGTAATTTTAGATGAAGACAATGATGGTATATGTAATGATGATGAAATATTTGGTTGTACTGATAGTCTTGCTTGTGCAAATTATAATCCATTAGCGACAGAGGACGATGGTTCTTGCGAATATGATGATGCTTGTGGAGTATGCGGTGGTAATGGTACAGAATGTCTTGGTTGCACAGATGTAAATGCATGTAATTACGGCGGATCTTCAATCACAATTGATAATGGTACTTGTGAATATGATTCATGTTTAGGGTGTACTGATTTTGAAGCATGTAATTACAATCCATCTTTTACTATTGATGATGGAACATGTGATTATTCTTGTTTTGGATGTACAGATGTCAATGCATGTAATTTTAACTTTGAAGCAACAGTTGATAATGGTACTTGTGAATATGATTCATGTATTGGGTGCACAGATTCAAGTGCATGTAATTATAATCCATTAGCAATTGATGATGATGGATCATGTGAATATCAATCATGTGTTGGATGTACGGATCCAAGTGCATGTAATTATAATGAAAATGCTACTATTTTAGGTGAATGCACATTTGTTGACGGTGTTTGTGATACATGCGAAAATGGTATTATTATTGATAATGATAGTGATGACGATGGTGTTTGTGATAGTGATGAATTACAAGGTTGTACAGATCCAGAAGCTTGTAATTATGATACATCTGCTACTGAAGATTTAAATTGTATTTATATCAATGAAAATGATTTATGTAGTTTTTGTTCTGGTGAAACAGATGGAACAGGAACTATTATAAATAATGACAATGATGGCGATGGCCTATGTAATGATGATGATCCTTGTCCTGAAGATTCAGATAATGACACAAATGATAATGGCATATGGGATTGTGAGGAGATAATTGGTTGTACAGATGCATCAGCTTGTAATTATAATCCAAATGCAAACACAGACGATGGTTCCTGTGAATTACCGGACGGTTGTACTGATTCTTTAGCATGTAACTTTAATGAAAACGCTATCTGTGATGATGGTTCTTGTATTTTACCAGATGGTTGTACGAATCCTAATGCATGTAATTATGATGAAAATGCTTCCTGTGATGATGGCTCTTGTGAATCCTTCTCTTGTGTCGGTTGCTTAGATCCATTAGCATGTAATTATTGTTCAGAGTGCACTATTGAACTTTCAAGTAGTTGTAATTATGATACTTGCTGTGATATACCAGGCTATACTAACTATGACCCAAGCTGTTCTTGTCCCGGAGATGAATTGATAGATTGTTTTAATATTCCAGATGGATGCAATTTTGGGAATGATGCATGTGAAGGAGTTGAAATAATATCTATCCCGATAACTTCATCTTATGGTGCTTATGAAATTAGCTGTTTTAATGGTAACGATGGTGTCCTGTCAATAGATTTTAGTACAATGAATTTAATTTCTACTGGTGAAGGTCCATATTCAATTCAAGTATATCAACAAGTAGATGAAGATAATGATGGTATTATTGAAGATATTTTTATTGGAACTCTAACTGAGGACAGTTCTGAATTTGATTCACTGTCGGCAGGAGATTATGTTTTAATATCTTATGATGTTAATGGTTGCTGTGGTCAAACATTAATATCTATGGATCAGCCAGGTGAAAATAGCCTTTTTATTCCTGATTATGACCCGATAGATTGTCCTGATGGAGAAACAGAGATTAATTTTACAATTGAAGGGTCTGTTGGTCAATTTGATCTCTATGTCGATGATAATCTTTTTGAAGAGAGTGTTGAAGGAGGTACAGTAACTGTTTCAACCACTGATAACGATATTGATGGTATTCCAGATGATTTTACTCAGTTAAGTACAAGTTTTTATTTTAATGAAAACTTTTGGCCAGATTTATATAATGAATGTGATGGTGTAACAAATACTATCTATGTAAATATTGAGAATAATAATAATATCGATGATGGCGATTTAATTGGTGCATTTTTCACAGCAGGTGATGGAACCTTGCAATCTTTTGGATACAATACTTATACTTCTACATCTGGAGGAAGTAGTCTGGTTACAATTCTTATATGTGAAGGAGATGAGAATGGATATAATAATGGAGAAGAGGTTATTTTTTTAGTTTATGATATTAGTGATAATGTAATTTATGAAGTTGATGTTGTTTATGAATCTAACCCTGATGGTGTAGCAGGTAACTTTTCTGATGTTTTTACAGTGGATCCGGCTTTTGATGGTATTTGGATATCATCATTATCTATTATAGGTATCTCAGGTAGTGTTCCTGATTTCACATTAATTGCAACTGCTGGAGATTATAATATTGAAATAATTAGAACTGATAGTTATGACTCAAATGGTGATGGAATACTAGATGAAATTTATGAGTGTTCAGTTGTTAATACTACAATTAGTGTAGTAGAACCTGACCCTCTTGATGTTGATATTTTAATTGGAGGTACGATATGTAATTATTTAGATGAAAATAATAATTATCAATCAACACCAGGTGGTTATATTGAGCTAGATAATTTTACTGGTGGAACACCACCTTATACATATACTTGGTTTGATTCATCATCGGATGTTGTTGAGGTTGGATTTACTCCTGGTGTTTTGTCACTCGAAGATTTTGATCAAGATGGAGTTTACGATGATTTAGATTTTGTTGGAACAGGTTTATATACTTTAAATGTTGTTGATGATAATGGTTGTGAATTTATTACTGAAGTCGATGTCTTAGGTTCAGATCTTCAATTAAATGATATTGAATTTAATTTTAACCCAATTGCATGTGCAGGTGGAACTACAGATGTTAATGTTCAATTTGAAACTGATGTAAATGATATGTATTCTTTGACATGGCTTAATGCATCAGGTGATATCTTATTTGAATCAGATAATTTTACAGGTAATATTGATATTAATGATAATAATGAAGGAACTTACACTGCTATTCTAACTGATTCTTCGGGTTGTTCCATTGAGCAAAATATTATAATTGATGTAGATCCTTCTGGACAAATTGCAATTTTTAATCCATTAATTGATTTGACCTGTGATGGAGTAGATGCATATGTAAGTTTTTCAGAGTGTTTAACTAGTGATGGTTCATGTATAGCAAATGGAAATGGACCTTTTACTTATTCATGGTCATTATTGGAAGATTTAGATAATGATGGAGTATTTGAAAATTATAATGATCTTGGTTATCCAGAAACAACAACTGCTACTACATTGATATTTGGTACATATTCATTTAATGTAGAAGATTCAAATGGATGTGTAGGTGAATTGATTTTTGAGATTTCTCCACCTGAACCTATAGAATTTGAATCAATAGTAGAACAAATTGAATGTTATGAGGGATTTGGTTCAATATCTTTAGAATTAATTAATGGTAATCCAGGTTTCTATGATTTTATCTTTGAGGGTGAAACAACAACTATTAATATAGGTGGATCTTCTGATTTAGATTTTTCTTATACAGTTACAGACGCAAATGCAACATTATTATTTAATGATGTCTCAATATTTAATGAAAATGATATAATAGGTGTTTTTTACAATGATATTGATGAAGGATTAAGTTGTGCAGGCTCTATAACATATAATGGTGATCCAGTTTTTTCAGTTGCAGCATGGGGTTCAGAATCAGGTTTAGATAATGGATTCCAAGTTGGTGAAGAAATAATTATTTTGTTAAACTCTGGCGGAGTAGTATATGAATTAGAAATTCTTGATTATTTAGTTGATTCTCCATTTAACTATGTTCCAAATGCAACCTCAGCAATAACTGAGATTGCTCTAGGGGATGAGTATATAGAAGGACCAAGTTTTTCTAGTGGACCAATTGAAAGTGGAAATTATTTTATAGAAGTATATGATGGTAATGATTGCTATTGGAGTGAATTAATCGAAATAAGTAATATTGAAGAATATTATTATACAAGTACAATAACTAATCCAACTTGTGATAGTGAAAGTCTTGGCTCTATTACTGTAAATGCATTTGGTGGTACTGCAATAAATGGTTACTCATTTGTTTGGACAGGTCCTAATGGATTTGCTGAAATTGGGTTTGGTGAATCTAATACTATATCAAATTTAGAAACCGGAGAATATAGTTTGATTATATTTGATGATAATGATTGTATCCTAGTAGATATTTTTACTGTTGAGGTTGATACTCCTCAGCCTGATATTTTTATCTCTGATGAGATTTGTGGAGATGATGGTTCAATAGAAATTTGTGTTAATTGGACAGGGGATATAACATATTCTTATAATAGTACAAACTCTAGTCAAGAATTTACAATTTTTAATCAATTTGGAGAAGATTGTCATTTATTTTCGAATATTTCAAATAGTGAAATAAATGGAGTTTATGATATTTCAATATCCAATGAAAATGGTGAGTGTTTTTATTTTCAAGATGAGATTTTTATTAGTGCTGCTGATTTAATTGAGGTTGAATTTGTTACTGAGGGAGCGGAATGTAATGATGGAGTAGGAAGTATTTGGATTACTGTTTTAGATGGAGGTAATCCGCCATATGATATAGATTGGCAAGGTTTATCTACTGAAAATACTCCAGTAGGTTCGCACGAATTTATTATAACTGATTCTAATGGATGTCAACATATCCAACCCTATATTATTGAAAATGCAACGGGTATTAATGTTGATTTCACAGTTAATAACAATGTGTGTTATGGAGATAATTCTGGTTCATTGTTTTTTGAAATTTCAGGTGGAGATAATTCAAATTATTCATATTCTATTTATGGACCTAGTCCTATGACTGAAATAATTTTAACTGGATCTGGATCAAGTGATAATTTAACTTCATTATACTCTGGTATTTATACATTAGTGGTGCAAGATGGTCAGGGTTGTCAAATTTCAATTTCAGAAGAAATTAGCTCAGTTAACCAAGAGATTCTCTTCGATGTTATTGATGAATATGATTTTGGTATCTGGGAAGTTGATTTTGTATCTTCTGTTTTATGTTATGGTGAAAATGAGTTGATTTCCATAGATGTTTCCAACGGAAATAATTTAGATTATAATTATTATTGGTATCAATTTCCTGTAGATTCTTCACCAGAAGATATTGATAATGATGGGAATTTAAATTCAGTCGATTTCTCTATTGATAATGCAGTTTTAATTAGTGATGATGTGGGTTATTCATCTGAAGTATATTTGGACCCTGCTTATTATTATGTTTATGTTGAGTCAATTAATGAAGGATGTGAGTCGGGTACAGTATTTTTTCAAGTTGAAAGTCCAGATTTTTTTGAAATTAATGTTGAAGATGTTACTGTTAATTGTTTTGGTGATATTACTGCTGTTAATGCAATTGTAACTGGCGGTAGTGATGATGATATTGATAATGACACTCTTGTAAATGAGTATGATGATTTTGGTAATTGGATTGATCCTGACATAGATAATGATGGAGTTTATGATGCTGACAACCAGTGTTTGTCAAATTGTAATAGTAATGACCCCACCAGTCCTCTATATGATGATGATATAGATAATGATGGAATTCCAAATGATGGATTTGATGGTATTCCAGGAAATGAAGATGATGATAATTATATAGGTGGAACGGTTTATAATAATCTCTCTACAAATAGTCATCCATCTTTCACTAATAGATTGGTTTTTTTAAATTCCATTGGTGATGAAGTAGATGAAAACTCGTTAAGTGCAGGTACATATACCGTATATGCAATTGATAGTAATGGGTGTTCAAGTAATATTGAAGAATTTACTATTTATGATCCTGATATTTTAGGTATTGATTTGTTCTATGATTATAATGGGGAAGGTGATATTATTCCAATTGATGGAGAAGTACCTATTTTATGTTATGGAGATTCTATTGCGGTTGTTGTAGCTCCTTTTGGAGGTTCTTTTGTAGAAGATGAATTGTATGATATTTCATGCTTTAGTTCATTTGGTGTTGAATATGATTTAACACAAGAAATGTTATCCTCAGGAACATATACTGTTTTTGTCTCTGACATGATGGGTTGTGAGACATCTAGTACATTTATTATTGATACTTCACCAAATTTACTCACCCTTAACTCTGAGGGCTTGCTTCAGTATAATGATTTCCATATTTCATGTTTTGGTGAATCTGACGGAACTATTGAGTTTTTTGTACCTGAATTTTCAGGAACAGGTCCATTTAATATTAATATTTATAATAATAATAATGTTTTATTAAATACTGTTTTAGATGTAAATGCTAATGATATACAATTGATTGATAATTTGTCAGCAGGTACTTATAATTTCATTGTTTCAGATCTGAATAATTGTTCTTATGAAACTAATATTGAATTATTTGAGCCACAACCATTTTCAAGTGGAATTGAATATGTTGTTAATGCTTCATGTGATGAGGAAAGTGATGGAATGGTTATAATTAGAACCTCTGGTTCAAACCCTCCTTTTTACTATACAATTAATTCATCTGACAGTATTTATGTGACTAGCGATAGCTTGTTGTTGATTTATGAAGATAATTATCATTTAGGTAATCTAGTTGATGGTATTCAACTTACTGAATCAGATATTTTAGTTACAGGTTTAAATGGAAATACATATAATACTATTAATATTATTAATGATGACTATTCATGCTTAAACTCAGAACTGGTTTATACTTTATATGTTGGTTCAGATGATAGCAATTGTCTATTTATTCCATCAGTATTTACCCCTAATGGGGATGGTATAAATGATACATGGCAAATAGACGGGATTGATTTATATCCTGATGCTCGAATAACTGTATTTAACAGATGGGGTCAAATAGTATTCAATTCTGAGGGTGATTATACTCCATGGGATGGTGTAGGACAAACAATGATAAAAAATCAAGAAATCGCTACATATTATTATGTTATTACATTAAATATTGATGATAAAAATTACAATGGTAGTGTTACAATTAAAAGATAAGATATGACTAAATTAAAAATTACATTAACAATAGCATTATTTTTAATAATAGCAAATTTAAAATCCCAGCAGTTTCCTGTATATACTCAATATGTGTTTAATGAGTATATAATGAATCCTGCAATTGCCGGTACAGTGGATAGAATTCCTCTTCGTTTAAGTTATCGGAATCAATGGAGCGGGTTTACTGATCTTCAAGGAAATAATGTAGCTCCTAAAACATTTGCACTTAGTGCACATACTCCAGTAAGTGACCGGATCGGTATTGGAGGGTTTTTATATAATGATGTGACAGGACCGATTAGTCAAACATCTGCTCAACTGAGTTATAGTTGGAGAACATGTTTATCAAAGCCAGCTTGTTTTTGGGAAAAAAAGAAATTTATGTCATTAGCTTATGGTACAAGAATATTGCAATTTGCATATGATGATACTCAGACTACAAGTTGGAATGAGTATTTTGGGTTAGCAGATGATCCAGTTCTACCCAATACAATTGAAACAGATTTTTTAATTAGTCATACAGTTGCATCTTATTTTTACACTGAATATATATATGCTGGTTTTGCTGCACAAAATTTATTTGCTCGTCCATTAAAAATTAAATCTGATTTAAATTATGAGAATAGATTAACAGCTGAATATAATTTTTTAGCAGGAGCATATATTCCTTTTTCTTCTGATAAGTCATTAGCTATTGAGCCATCAGTTTTAACTAAAACAACAAATTGGTCTAAAACACAAATTGATTTAGGTCTAAGATTTATTTATCAAAATAGTGTCTATGGAGGATTTTCTTATAGAGCATCAGAAACTGCTTTTGGGTTCTTGTTTGGTGTTGAGTCAGGTGATATGTTTTTTGGTTATAGTTATGATACTGCAGTTGAAGGAATTAATAATTATAGTGGAGGAACTCATGAATTAGCTTTAGGATTAAATTTAAATATCTTTGCAAGATTTGAAAATGTAAGATTAGTAAGTAGATTTAAAAGTAGAAGAATGCTTCTTAATCCTTTTCAACGGAATAATAAAAATAATGACAGGAGAGGTTCTGGTTCATAAAATTATAAATTATGAAAAAAAAATATATTACTAACTTAAGTGAATCTGAAAAATCTATTTTAGTTGATTCAGGTACTGAATCACCTTTTAGTGGTAAGTATAATAAATTTTTTGATAAAGGAACATATGTATGTAAAGCTTGTGAAGCACAATTATTTGAGTCAAATTTTAAATTTGATTCTCATTGTGGTTGGCCCTCTTTTGATGATGCAATTAAAGGTTCTGTTATTAAAAGAAGAGATACAAGCTTAGGACGGATTAGAACTGAAATAATTTGTGTCCAATGTGAAGGTCATTTGGGTCATGTGTTTGAAGGAGAAAATTATACAGAAAAAAATACAAGATATTGTGTAAATAGTTTAAGTTTAAAATTTATACCAACATTATGAATAAAAATATAGCATATTATTTAATAATTATTATGTCAGTTAGTTTCTTATCTGCTCAGGAATTATTTATTCAGGAAACTGATAAAGTTAAGGGTAGTAAACGAATTAAGGGAAAAGACTATGTAACTGTGTATGATAATACTAATCATAGATATCGTTATTTTGATGAAAATGGAAAAGAGATTTTTTTAATTAAGTCATTTAATGAAGATGGTGATCAGGTAGGTTTGTCTATTGAAAAAAATCCAACTACTGAATCTGTTGAAATTATTGTAAATAATAATGTAATCGGATTTGTTCTTAATTCGACCATATATAATAGTGATATGGTTGAAATAGGTAAGTTGTTTGGAGGAAGATATTCACAAAAGAATATTAATGATTTTTGGGAAGGAATTGATTACAGTAGGGGGAATATATCTATTTATGATCATACGGGAATCTATAAGATAGGCAGTCTTTATTATACGCCTTTTATTGACCATTATGCAATTCTAGGTATTGATAAAATTGAAGACATTGAAAATATGGATGCAAGGACATTGAAAAAGACTATTAGAAACATGCAGCGGCTATACAAGAGATTGATGAGAGAGTATAATATTAAACGAAATCCTGACGACAAGGAGATTCAGTCTAAAGCCGCTGAAATTACTAATTCATATTTAGAAGTGATGAATGATCTTGGTTTCAGTGAAAAAAAGGAAAAGAAAATTTTAGGATTTTTACCTGCAGACCACTTTAATGAAGAAAAAAGATCTAAATGGAGTGATACTGAAGGTTATGTGCCAGCAATTAAACGAGATATAAAAGGTCATCAGCCAGATTCTCAAATACAAAAAGAAGAGTTATATTACTCTAATGAATAAATATTTTGTTAAGTTATATTGTATTTTATTCTTACTTTATTCTTGTTTGTAGGTAGTCTAAATTTTACTACAATTTACTTATTAGTGGTAACTTTTAATTTTCTGTTTAGCTGTTTTGGGTATTTTAATTTTCTTATAATTCTTATTGCTTCTTGATTACAGCCATATCCAATACTTTTTAAAATTTTAATATTTAAAATATTTCAAATTGAATTCACTTTAAATTTTAATATAACATTGCCTTCAATTTTATTTAATAATTCTTCTTTTGGATACTTTAAATTTAATTTGATAAATTTTTTTAATTCTTCATGTCTACCTGAATAGTTTGATTTTTTAATAAAATTTGTCTTCTTCACAGTTAAATTGTCAAAATGACACTTAATATTTTAAATAAATGACATAAAGTCATATTTAATATATTGGCACAATTTGTGTTCTATTGAAGTTGTTATTAACTATAAAACTAAAAAATATGTTTGAATTAATTAAAAATAATACAAGATTAAGCAATATAGATTCATTACTTGATTCATTGATTAATGATACTGTTCATAATAATAATTATCTAAATTACTATTACTCAGATGATGAATCTTATTATTATATTGACCTAGCATTACCAGGATTTGATAAAAAAGAAATTAATCTTAATATAAATGGTGACTTTCTTTATTTAAATTTTGAATCAGAGAATAAAAAGACAAATAAATTTTGGAATAAATCATTTAAACAGAGATATAGACTGCCAAAAAATATTAATTCAGATAACATTGAAGCTGAATTAAAAAATGGTATTTTATCTATTAAAATTCAAAAAGATAAAGAGGAGTCTAATTTTAAAACTATAAATATTAAATAATGATAATATGAATAATTATCATGTAGATAGCTTAAATACAGAATCAGTAAATTTATTTTTATTAAAAGCATTATGTATTTTAGAGGGAAAGAAATATTCTCAACTAGCAAGCTGGCCATTTGAGGATATTTCTATCGATGATATTTTTGTTCAAATAAGAAAAATTTGTTCTAGTAATTTATTAATAGAAGAGTTTGTTACTTTTTGTATAAAGCATATAAAAACAAAAAATAAATATTCTGTAATTGAAGGATTGTTGAATTATATTAGATTATTTGAAGAACTTGAGAGGTATGAAGATTGTATTATTTTAAAAAAATTAAGAGATAATATTTTGTTAAATTTGCAAAGTATTAACTGATAAGGTAAATATAGAGATATTCTTGATGTATACTGAAAATTATTATGGATTTAATAATTGAAAAATCTTGGAAAAAAAAGTTATTTAATGAATTTAATAAACCTTATTTTCATGCTTTAAGTTCTTTTCTAAATCTAGAATATAAGAATCTCCAAATTTTTCCCGATAAGTCATTAATTTTTAATGCATTTAACCTGTGTTCATTTGATAATGTTAAAGTTGTCATTTTAGGACAAGATCCATATCACAATAAAAATCAAGCTGATGGACTTTCTTTTAGTGTTCCAGTAGGAGAAAAAATACCACCTTCATTAAGAAATATTTTTAAAGAGATTCAAAATGATTTAGGAGTTATTTCACCAAAATCTGGCAATCTTCAAATCTGGGCTGAGCAAGGAGTTTTATTATTAAATTCTATATTAACCGTTCAAAATGGAAAACCAGCTTCACATCAATTTAAAGGTTGGGAAATTTTTACAGACAAGGTAATTGAATTATTATCAAATGATAAGAAAAATCTTGTTTTTATGCTTTGGGGAAATTATGCTCGTGATAAAGGTTTAAAAATAAATAGAAAGAATCATTTATTAATTGAGTCTTCACATCCTTCTCCTTTTTCAGCTAAAAAAAGTTTTTTAGGCTCAAAACAGTTTAGCAGGTGTAATAATTATTTAGAGCTACATAAAAAAGGTGTGATTAATTGGTAATAAAGTTGTTTTATTAATTATTTTTGAACCTATTAATTAATTTTATTATTATGAATTTATTTAAAATCTCAATCATTACATTTTTTTTGTTTTTTTCATGTAACAGTTCTAGTATATCACCAAAAGAAGTTGCACAAAAAGCATGCGAGTGTCAAACATTACTTCAAGATCTTCAAGCTTTTAGTGACTGTAATGCTTTAGTTACTCAAATGAAGAGTGAGTATAAATCAGATTTTGAATGGATGGATAAATATAGAGAAGAATATATAAATTGTCTTCAAGATTTAATTAGCGAATAAATATATAAACTATAGCAATTTTGCTATTTATTTTTTTAAAAAACATGAAATCAATTATTATTTTAATCATTATATTTTTTCTCTCTTTTGCAAATGCTCAAGACTCATTGACTTTTACCAATATTATTTCCTTATCTGTAAATAATGTTAAAAGTCAAGGCAAGACAGGTACTTGTTGGAGTTATGCTACTGGTTCATTTCTTGAGTCTGAATTAATTAGAATGGGAAAAGGGGAGTATAATTTATCTGAAATGTTTGTTGCAAGAAATGTATATCTTGAAAAGGCAAATAATTTTGTAAGAAGGCATGGGAAAACCAATTTTGGAGAGGGTAGTTTAAGTCATGACTTAATCAATACGATTGATAAATATGGGCTAGTTCCAAACAGTGTGTTTAATGGGTTAGTAAATAATGTTGCTAAACATGACCATTCAGAACTATCTAGCTTGTTGGAAGCATACTTAACTGTTATTGTAAAACAAAAAAAACCTTCTAATTTCTGGAAAGACGGTTATAGTGCTATTTTAGATGTGTATTTAGGTGAAGTACCTAAATCTTTTACTTATAATGGAAAAAATTATACACCGGTGTCATTTGCTCAAGAACTTGGTTTAGAACCAAATGATTACATTAATTTAACTTCTTTTACTCATCATAAATTTTATCAAGAATTTATTCTTGAGGTCCCTGATAATTGGTCAAATGGTACATTTTACAATATACCTATTGAAAAACTTCTTAATATTACTAAAAAGGCATTAGAGAAGGGTTTTACAGTAGCATGGGATACTGATGTTAGTAATGAGGGTTTTGATTCAAAAAAAGGTATTGCAGTTGAAGAGATTAAGATAACTCAAGATTTAAGACAAGCTAAATTTGATAACTATACCGTAACAGATGATCATTTGATGCATATTACTGGTTTAGTTGAAGGTAGTGATGGTGAAACATATTTTCTTGTAAAAAACTCATGGGGAGATAATAGAGGTTTAGATGGTTACAAGGGATATGTTTTAGCTTCTGAAAATTATTTTATGCTCAATACTATTTCTATAATGCTTCATCAAGATGCTTTATCAAGAAAAGATTATAATCCTAGATAGATTTTATTTTGCTACTTAACTATAATACATTTTTAATTAAAGTAAAACTTTAATTGAATTATATCAAATTACTTATTATTATTTATTTAAAATTTATAATTAATTTAAGTTTATAAAGTACTTATGGAGCTTTGTATAATTATTTAATATAGTATTTGGTCTTGAAGATTTTAAAGCATGTGTGCATGCTTGGTATAATGAATATAAAGTTCTTTGCTTACATACTTCATTTAATCCATTATTTTTAGAATAATCCCCAAAAATCCATCCTTTTTTAATCACATTTACTTGAGAGCTGTTGAATATATTAATATTAAAAAAAGCATCACCTATAATTTCAGCTGCTTCTTTATTATTAATTTTTATAGATTGAAATAATCTCATATCATTTTTTAATTGTTTTGCATTTTTTTCTCCATATGAAATTATCTCTTTAATTATTATATCTAGATCTTTTACAATATTAATCGTATGTCTTCTTAATTTAACAATATCTCCGGTAAACATTAAATTACTACAAACTAGAACTCGAGATCCTGCACAAAAACCTGCAGAAACAGATTTGTCGTATGAATTTCTAAAACCTATACTGATTAGATTATTATATCCAGATGTACAAAAATCTACTGTACCAAATAGTTGTTTTCCATTATTAGTTAACTTTATATTATAATTCATTAGTTTCCAATGAATTGGACTATAATTTTTTATTTTATTTAAAATATCAAAATGAGCAATTGGGGAATAACTATTTGTTTTTTTAGGTAGTTGAATAGATTTTAAGATTTCGATTTCTTTATTTATGTTATTTTCTTTCATAGGTATTATTTTTTATTATTAATACTAATATAATACTTTTCCTTAATTTGTCCTATAATTATTATTATGTTAAATAGAATTAAATGATAAAGAGAAGATATAAGAACTTCCACTCGCTTAAATATTTTATGTTTGTGTGTATGATATCATTTTTGGTAAGTATATTAAATCAAATAACACAGCTATAACTGCAGAAATAATTGTAATTAATCCTAACTGTGAAACTGACTTAAATTCTGAAAAAATTAGTGGTAATAAGCAAAAAATTATGACTATAGTTGTTTTAATAACAGCTTTTCCAGTTGTTGTCACAACATTGGTAATTATTTCATTTTCATCATTTTTTAATCTTCTTAAATAAGCACTGATTATATGAATGGAATCATCAACAATTAGACCGAAAACAATAGTAAAAATAAATGCATTAGATAAACTAAAATAGAAATTAAAAAATTGAATAATTCCTAATGTTAAAATAATAGGTACTAGATTTGGAATTATTGATATTATTAAAAATTTATAGTTAAATTTTGTTAAAAAGAAGAAGATTAGACCTATGGAAGAGATAGCTAAAACTAGACCTAGAATTAGTTTTTTAGTTAAATTAAAAGATATATTATCAAAAACATACCCCACTCCACCAGCTTTAATAATTAATTTAGAATCATATTTTTTAATTAAGTTATTAATGATTTCATTTGTTTTTAATGCTCCAATGTCTTTCATTCTACACATTAATAAATATTGATTATCTAATTTTGAATATATAGGTAGTCTTTTGGATAAAATATTATTTGATATTTTAATATTTGATATATCTACTTTAATACCATTATTATTTAAATCATCTTCAAATTTTAATAAATCCTTATTATCTGAAGTTAAATTATGAATGTAAAAATGAATAGGTTTTATACCCCCAAAATATCTATCAAAAAAAGAAACTTCTTTATACATTTCAGATTTTTTATTAACCTCGTCAGTTAAAAAGTTATTTATTTGAATTTGTGAAATGCTATATATTCCTAGTATAAAAAAGAAAAACATAATTATATGAAAAACATTTTTTTTATTAGATAAACTAAAAGCAATTATATTATCGATTATATTTTGAAAAAATTTATGTTGTTTAACTTGGTTAAAGTTATAATCAATAGAAATAGCATAAATAATTGTTACTAAAATTAATGTAAATAAAATACCAAAAGAAGTAATAATACCAAATCGAGCAATTGGAGTAATATCATTAAATAAAAATGTTAAAAAACTTAATGATGTAGTAATAGATGTTAAAAGTATTGCTTTACCAATTCTATCTATTCTTTCTTTGAAAAATAATAATCTATTACTACAATAATGTTGATTAGATGTATAATGCATTACATCTGAAATGCAAACAATAAATAATATTGCTGGTGATATAATCATAATCATTTCTAGACCAGAAAATATCACGGTAGATAAAGAAAGAGTAACAATAATACTAATTATAACACTTGATATTGTTAATAGTATCAATTTTAAGTTAGTCGTTAAAAAATATAGTAGAATAAAACATAAAATTGCACTTATGGTAGTTAAGGTAACAAATTCTCTTATTACTTTCTTTTGAAAATAAACCTCACTAGGAATTCTCCCAGAGATATATAAATCAGTTTGTATATTATTAAGTTTTATTTCATATAATTGATCAATCAAATAATTTCGATTATCTACTGATAGATTATTTTTAGCTTCAATAAGAAAAAAAAACTTTGTTTTACTTGAGTCTATAAAATTACTTTCTAAGAGTGCACTTTTGTTAATTGATTTATTAAAACTTTCAATATCAGTTAAGTCTAAAACTTTTGATGTAATAGGAATTAATGGAGCATTAATAATATTTCGTTCATTGATGATACTGTTAACTCTTTTTACTGTCTCTAAATCTCTAATTTTATTATGAATATTCTTTAATTTTTGAAATTCATTATAGCTTAATAATCTGTCGGTACTTATTCCTAGAAAAATAAGATTCTCATCATCGATTAGTTTAGATAGATATTCTTCATTTGAAATTTCCTTAATTATTCTCTCAGTATCAAAAAAAACTTGTGTATTAATAAGAGAAAATAATGAGAATATAAATAATATAATTATTGATAAAAATATCTTTATTTTATGATTCCAGATAAAATTCATTATTATTTATTTATATATAACAATAAGTTATAAAATTTATATGTTTGTAAATCTATTATTTATGAATTTAATTTTAAAAAATGATTTTTATTTTAAAGCATTAATGATCTGGATTTTTTTTGCTTTATGTGTATTTATTATTCTATTGATATTCAAGCCATCTACTTACGGTCGTCATTTCAATTATAATTCAATTTGTATTAATAATCGATTAGGGTGGTTTATTATGGAACTCCCTACAGTTTTGTTAATGCCATATTTTTACTTTTCAGGGTCATTAAATTTTAATTTAGTTACTTTCACCTTTATAATGCTATATCTAATGCATTATATAAATAGAGTATTTGTGTTTCCTTTTAAGATTAATACTAAAGGGAAAAAAATACCTCTTTTAATTGTTTTGTCAGCAATGATATTTAATACATTTAATACTTTTTTTATTGGTTATTACTTTGGAAATTTAAGTCGATTATATGATTTGGAATGGTTTTATTCTCCATGCTTTATAATTGGTTTTTTATTATTTTTAGTAGGAGCATATATAAATTACCAATCTGATAAAATACTTATTAATTTAAGAAAGGGTTCTGAAACGGGCTATAAAGTGCCTTTCGGAGGATTATTTAAATATGTTTCATGTCCTAATCACTTTGGTGAAATTATTGAATGGATAGGTTTTGCAATTTTAACATGTAGTGTACCAGCTTTTTCTTTTGCTATATGGACAATTGCAAATTTATTGCCTAGGTCTATTCAACATCATGATTGGTATAAAAAAAAATTTCCAGATTACCCTGTAAATAGAAAGGCAATTATACCCTTTTTAATATAGAATAGATTTTCTTATTATTCTATAATAATAAATATTACCATTTTTTTCTTCTTGAACTTATAATATTACAATCACAGTCAACTTTAACTACTTCTATTGCAGTATGTGGTCCACCTTCTTTATTAGGGTAAAATATCTCTACTGAATATTCTTTGCTATTAATTTTTTTAGCTGATCTACTCCATAAATCTATTGATAGTGGATCCCATGTGCCTGATTCTCTACATAGTTTTTTAACATAGGAGAAGGCTTCATGTCTACATCCACTTACATCAGATTTGCAAGTTTTCTTTTGTATATCTTGATTTGAGTTGTGATTTTTATTATTTAGATAATTAGTATTAGTTTTTGTTGCTTTTATTTGATTAATTTCTTGTTGTTGATTATATAAAATAAATGTCAATCCTACTATAATAAGTACTAATATCTTTTTCATTTTAATTGATTATATTTTTTTTTCACAGATCCATCATTATATATTTCTAACTGTATTCCATGCTTGTATGTTTCTCTCCCAAGGATATCAATAGTTCTAACAAGTTCTTTTTCAAATACTTGATTATCTACAATTATACTTGATGCAATACTAATACCATCTATAGTATATGTGTTAGTTCCCTCCTCCCATTTGGTAATTAATAATTTAGATTCAGTATTAGTTTCAGTGTTCCATAATTTAAATGTAATTTTTTCTCCAACATTTAATCCATCCTTATGATTAGTTGTTAAATCATCTCCCCAAATTGTTAAAGCAATATTCTCACCATTAAATGTAGTCTTTCCGATTAATCTTCCTGATCTATCAAAAGCAGCAATTTCATCTCCAATAAATGGTGTAATTTGCCAAGATGAAATTGGTAATCCAATTATCATATTATTTCCCGTGTTTTTGGGTTTTTTATAATAATTAATTTTTTCATTTATATGTTCTTCGTAATATCCAAACCTACCGTTTGATGGGAAGTTAAATAAAGAGGCATTTTCCATTTTAATCTGATAACCTTTTCCTGGACACAAAATTTCTATTGAATTTAATCCAAACATAGGCCAATAAACAGACCCATTTTCATCTTTCATAATAACAAGATTATTAATTATTGGTTGCATCATATCATCTACATTAAAACAATTTGTATGAAGGTATCCTATAATTCCCCATCCATTATTTAATTGTATATCTAAATTATGAGGAACTAATGTACCTTCAAGAATTAATGTATTATCGGAGTGCATTTTTGCTTGGTATCCTTGACCAGGAATTATTTCATTTATTGAGTTTATACCAAATTGTGGCCAATAAACTCCTCCAGTTTGATCTTTAATAATTTCTACATCATTAACAATATTAGCAAAAACATCAGTTAAGTTGGGGTTTATAGGGTTAATATATGAAGACCAGATTCCCCAGCCTAACGAAAGTTCAATTGCTTGAGAATAGAATGATGCGAATTCTATTGAACTAATTCCAGATATAGCATTACATGAATATGTATTTAATCCAAAATTAAATATTGCATTGCCAGGTAAATCACCATTGTTAGTAGAAATAATGAAATTTAAACTTTCTCCATCATTCATAACATTATCCCCATAATTACCTCCCCATACAGTAATTGCTGTAGATTCACCATTCCAGTAAGCAGAACCAACTATATTATTATTAGAGTTGGTGACACCAATCCAAGCACCTGAAACAGTTTGGTTATTAACAATAATAGATGCATCATCCGATAATACAATAGTCATTGGGCATTCATTAGGTTCTATTTCTCCCCAAGGATTTACTGGAATTTCTATGCATGAACCATCATTAACATTTGCTTCATAATTATAGTTTAATGCATTTTGGTCATCGCATCCATAGACGATAGTGACACAAGAGCCATCATCCATATTTGCATTCATATTATAGTTTATAGAATTTGGATATGTACATCCAAAAGAATATTCTATACAAGAATTGTCATCAGTTATTGCATATGGATTATAATTAGCTGCATTTTCATTTGTACAACCTAAAACATCAAATAAACATAATGGGCCGTCTGTAATTTCTTCTTGTATAGAAACAGAGCAGCCATTTTCATCTGTTACCGTAACTGAATATATTCCCGCTCCAATGTTTGATAGGTCTTCATTGTTTGCTCCATTTGACCAAGAAAATGTGTAATTTCCAGTTCCACCAAATACACTTATATCAATTAAACCATCATTTGCTCCATTACATGATAAACCATATCCTACAGAATAATTAGATAATTCAGATGAAATTATTATTTCATCAGTTTGAGTAATTTCTATTACTATAGAACCTGAACAATTATTCTCATCCATTACCGTAACAGAGTATATTCCTGAAGTCAAATTATTTATATCCTGTGAATTTGCTCCATTTGACCAAGAGTATATATAATTTCCAGAACCCCCATTTACTGTTAAATCAATTGAACCATCATTAGCACCATAACACGAAACTCCATATCCTGAATAATCAGACCAAGTTGCTGAAATATCTAATAAACAACTTCCATAACAATCCATATATGTATCCTCAGGATAAGTGCATCCATCATCTGTATTTGCACTCGGATTAAAATTACAAGCTATTGAATCAGTACAACCAAAAATAAATGGCATACAAGAACCATCGTCTGTATTTGCATTCACATTATAATTAAATGATGATGCATCTGTACATCCAATTTCATTACACTCTCCAATTACCACCATATCTTCATAACCATTTATTAAGGTATAATAATTAATTCCATCAACAATTAATATATCACCATTCCATCCATCACCCCAA
>CEQM01029277.1_pt1 | contig 28316 bp, 31 predicted proteins | sample 531111 | NCBI WGS metagenome assembly CEQM01 (sample SAMEA2621278, study PRJEB7988) | marine metagenome | biome: marine biome (ENVO:00000447); feature: deep chlorophyll maximum layer (ENVO:xxxxxxxx); material: "saline water (ENVO:00002010), including plankton (ENVO:xxxxxxxx)" | depth 120 m
ATATAAATATCAAAATATTATTTTAAAATAATAGAACAATTTAAAATTAAAAAAAACATTAAATATTTACATTATATTTTTAAATCATAGATATTTGTATCAATGAAAATTGGTATTCCAAAAGAAATAAAAAACAATGAATTTAGGGTTGCTATAACTCCAAGAGGTGTTGAAGAATTAACTTCCCATGGACATGAAGTTTATGTTGAGAAAAATGCAGGAATTAACTCTAATTTCTCTGATAATGAATATAAAAATGCTGGAGCAAAAATATTAGATGATAATATATCAATTTTTAATATTTCAGATCTTATTCTTAAAGTTAAAGAACCAATAGAAAAGGAATACAAACTAATTAAAGAGAATCAAATTGTTTTTACATATTTTCATTTTGCATCACATAGACCTTTATTAGATGCAATGATCGAAAATAAATCAATATGTATAGCATACGAAACAGTAGAAGATGATAACGGATCTCTACCTCTACTTACACCGATGTCTGAGGTAGCTGGAAGAATGGCAACTCAAGAAGGAGCTAAATATCTTGAGAAACCAATGGGCGGGAGAGGAATTTTATTAGGAGGAGTTACTGGAGTTGAACCTGCTAATGTTTTAATAATTGGAGGAGGAATATCTGGAACTGAAGCTGCAAAAATGGCAGTTGGATTACAAGCCAATGTAACTATCCTTGATACAAGTGAAAAGAGACTAGATGAATTAAGTGTATTATTTGATAATAAAATTAATTGCTTAATTTCAACAAAAGAAACAATCGAAGTAGAGGCCAAAAAGGCAGATCTAATAATAGGAGCTGTATTAATAGCAGGTGCTAAAGCTCCCAAATTAATTTCAAGAGAACTACTTAAATCTCTAAAACCAGGATGTGTTATGGTTGATATAGCCATTGATCAAGGTGGTTGTTTTGAAACATCATCACCTACCACTCATGAAGATCCGGTCTTTACTATAGATAATGTAGTTCATTATTGCGTTGCTAATATGCCAGGTGCTGTACCGTTTACTTCAACATTAGCTCTCACAAATAAGACTTTACCATATCTCATTGAAATTGCAAATGAAGGTTGGGATAATGCTTCCAAAAATAATAATGAAATAAAAACTGGAGTTAATATTGTAAAAGGAAAAGTTGTCAATGAAAATGTTTCAAAAGCATTTAACGTTGATTATTTTGATTTAGACTCTATTATTTAAATATTAAATTCAGGTATAGAATCTTTAAATTTAAATGATTTATTATCCCAGTCATATTCACAAACAATGTGATCTAAACCATTTGAAATCATTATATACTTACTTCTATATATTTTATTATAAAGTGCTGATTGATTTAAATGTGATTTATTGATTTTTATTTTAAATGATTTGCATTCAACAATCATAAAATGACTCATATCTTTATTATAAATTAAGATATCAGATCTTTTTTTTAGATTATTATATTTCAAAGAGGATTCAGTTTTTATTAATCCTTTTGGATATTTAAGATTATTTATAAAATAACTTATTAAATTTTGCCTTACCCATTCTTCAGGAGTTAAAATTAAATGTTTTTTTCTAGTAACATCAAAGACATAATTTTTTGAGTTGATGTTTTTAACCTCAATTTTTTGAGCAGGAATATTCAACTCTATCATTTAAATCATTTTTTAATTTTTGTAAAAATTAAAAAAGATAAACCAATTATAAAAAAAAGAGTTAATGCAAGAACACTTGATCTCATACTTCCTGTAACTTGTTCAATATAGCCGTAAGAAAAAGTTCCAATTACAACTGATATATTGTATGAAATTCCATAAAAATTAAAGAAAGATGCAGTGTCGCCTATTTCCTTTGGCAATAGCTTTGAAAAAGTAGATCTAGATAGAGATTGAATTCCTCCCATCAATACACCAACTGCTGCTGCAAGAATATAAAATTTAGTTTCATCTGTTACATAATAGGCAGTTATACAAACTATAATCCAACAGATATTCATTGTTATCAAAGAAAATTTATTTCCTCTCAATCTTGAAATATAAGCAAAGAAATAAGCTCCAAAAATTGCAATTAGTTGTATAATTAAAATTGTAAAAATTAATTTATTTTGATCAAGATTTATCTCTTTATCACCAAAATAGGAAGCTACTAACATGATTGTTTGAACTCCCATACTATAGAAGAAATATGATAATAAATAAAATTTCAAATTTTTTACTCCCTTAATATAATTCCATACTTTAATAAGTTCTTTAGCACCATATGTTAATATAGTTTTATTAAGAACAATTTTTTTTGGTTTCTCTTCTAAATAATGTAATGTTATTTGAGCAAATAAAATCCACCAAATTCCAACTAATAAAAAAGTGAACTTAGTTGCTTCCTTCGAATTTTCAAATCCAAAAAATTCAAAACCTTGAATCAAGATAAGACAGATAATTAGTAATATAACACTCCCAATATACCCAAATGAATATCCCCTAGCACTTATTTTATCAAAATTATCTGGAGTCGAGATTTCTGGTAAAAAAGCATTATAAAAAACTAGACTTCCTGTAAAACCAACACTTGCTAATACATAAAATATAATACCAAATTCTATGTTTGGTCCTTCAAAAAAATATAAAAACATGCATGAGAATGAACCTAAATACATAAAAATTCTAAGAAAGAACTTTTTATTCCCAGAGTAATCTGCAATACCGGAAAGAATAGGTTGAATAATAGTTAATATAAGAAATGAGAACGAAAGAGAATATGAGTAAAGAACTGAGTTAACAATCTCTAATCCAAAAAAATTAACTATATCTGATCCTGAAGCTGAAGTTGTAACAGAGTTATAAAATATAGGAAATATAGCAGTGGTAATTACAAGAGAGTAGACTGAATTAGCCCAGTCATACATGCACCAAGCATTAATCTTTTTACTGTATTTTGAATTTCCTACCATAAATAAGAATTAAATGTAATTCTTATTTATTTTAAATATCAACAGATTGAACAGAACTATAGAGAATTTTTCTAGCATTAGCCTCCCTCAACTCTTGCTGAACATCAGAAACAATTCCCATCTTAGCCTCAACATCAACTTTAAGTGACATCGTAATTTGATCTCTTTCTGCTTCGTTTAGCTTATCTTTTTCTTGATTAACAAACTGAACAATTTCATCAACTTCAACAAAAACATCATTTACCTGTATTTTAGGTTCTTTACCAAAAAGACTACTTTGTTTAGGCTCACCAATATAAATATAACTCACCAATGATTTTCGTTCAAGTTTAGAAAGCTGAGCAGCTTTAGGAAGTTTTTGCTTCACTAAAATATCCGTCTCTCTTAAAACAGTCGTAACCATAAAAAAGAATAATAACATAAAAATAATATCTGGCAATGCTGCAGTAGGTATATCTTGTGTTGTGTTTGATTTTTTTCCAAATTTTGCCATAATACTTAATTTGCGATTTTATTAGGTTCAGCAATAGAAATAGCTCTTGGTATTCCATCTCTAGCTGTTTGGTATTTTCTATCCTGAACTGGATCATCTCTATCTAATTGTAAAAATTCAGCAGCAGAAAGGCCAACTCTTTCTCCATAAACATCATTATATGCAGCATTTACTTGATCTAAAACCTGAACGTAAAGCTCATAAGATGTACCTCTATCTGCTTTGAAAGAAACTACTGCCTCCGTTGGATCATCGGAATAATCTGATCTTCTTACCTGACTAGAATAAGCTTTCATTGAAGAAGGTAAACTATTGTATATAGCTACACCCTCTTCACCAGGACTTCCAAAATTTAATATAAAGCTTTTTACCATTTCTCTAAGCTCAAACACATCAGTCAATGGTTCATCTTCAACCAATAATTTATCTTGAGAATTCGCTAAAATTTTAAAAATATTTCTATCGTTTTTTGTTACTTCTGGAGGTGGTTGATTAGGATCAGGTTTTGGAGGCAACAACATTGCTATACCCTTATCGTTTGCTATTGTAGTAGTAACAAGAAAGAATATTAGTAGTAAGAATGCAATATCAGCCATTGATCCATTAGGAATCTCAGCAGTAGGTCTATTTTTTCTAGCCATTTTTAAGACTTTTAGAAACCTCTGAGTAAATAATACCAACTACAGCTAAACCTGCTAGCATATATACCAAATTCAAGATACCACCAATGAATTTAGATAACGAAGCATCAACTCCAAACTCAGAATAACTTGAATAGACTTCACTACTAGAAAGTAACCAGGCTATTAAAAATAACACTAAAATAGAGCCTAATCCAATACCAGTTCCAACTAATGATTTAGGGTTTTTTGAAGCTATCCATAATGGAAATCCTATAGCTAGAATAGCTGCAGCAATCACCATTCCGTAACCAAAATATAAAATGATATCAACTAAATCTAGAAGAATCATTACTTAGAAAGTTTATTTTTAACTAAAATATCTACAAGTGATATAGATGCATCTTCCATATTATTTACTAAAGAGTCAATTTTAGACACTAAATAATTGTAAAATAATTGAAGTATAACTGCTACTATTAATCCTCCTACAGTTGTTAATAAAGCTATTTTAATACCACCAGCTACTAAAGAAGGAGATACATCCCCAGCTTCAGCAATAGCATCAAAAGCACCGATCATACCTATTACAGTTCCCATGAAACCAAGCATAGGAGCAAGAGATATAAATAAAGATATCCAAACCATACCTTTCTCTAGTTTACCCATTTCTACTGATCCATAAGAAATAATAGATTTTTCAACCATATCAATCCCCTCTGAGGCTCTCATTAGTCCTTGAACAAAAATAGAAGCGACAGGACCTCTTGTGTTTTTACAAATTTCTTTGGCGGTATTTAAACCATCTTTAGATGATAATGCATCATCAATATCAGATAATAATTTTTTAGTATTTGTTGTTGCTAGATTTAGAGTAATAATTCTCTCTATAGCAACAGCTAAACCAAGCACAAGACATAATAGAACAATACCCATAAATTGCCATCCACCTTCAATGAATTTTTCTTTAATAGCATAGTGGAAAGATTGTGATTCTTCAACAACTTCCGCAATTTCTTCTTCTTCTATTACCTGAATTGTAGTTTCTTCAACTGCAGAATCAACTACTAATGTAGATGTATCCTCTTGTGTTTCTGTAGCATCAGTAACATCTTCTTGAGAGAAAGAAACATTAAATGTCAGAAGACTTAATGTGAATAATAGTGTAATAAATTTTTTCATAGTTTAATGTGTTATTTTAAATAGAATTTTACAATATTAAAATTATTAATATTAATATAAAAGTCAATACCATATTTTTTAATATATATAAATAAAGCAGAGAGGAAGGGATTCGAACCCTCGATACGAATTGCTTCGTATACGCACTTTCCAGGCGCGCGCCTTCGACCACTCGGCCACCTCTCTAATTAAGATTGCAAATCAAATAAATTTATTACATTCTTTGTAGTAACATTAGCAACTAATTCAGTTGGCAATGAACATATTTCTGAAAGTTTTTTTGAAACAAAAATAATATTTGCAGGTTCGTTTAATGCCCCCCTTTTTGGTTCGGGAGATAAGTATGGACTATCTGTTTCTAGAATAATATGTTCAAGATCAACTTTAGAAATCACATTTCTAATATCTGAGTTTTTAAATGTTAAAATACCACCTACTCCAATTTTAAATCCTAAGTCTATTATTCTGTTTGCCTGATTTAAATTTCCAGCAAAACAATGAAAAACACCCTTAAGTCCTTGATTCGAATATTTAGAAACTACTTTTATAGTTTCATCAATAGAATTTCTTGTATGAATTACAATTGGTAGATTTTTTTTTAGAGCATATTCACATTGTATTTCAAATGCTTTAATTTGTTTTTTTTCATTGTCTCTATTTCTATAAAAATCAAGACCTATTTCACCTATTGCAATAATATTAGATGAGAAAAACTTAAATATTTCATTAATCTCAGTTTCATAATTATCATTAATATAACACGGATGAAGACCTAACATTGGGTAGCAAACACCTTCATACTTTATTGATAAATCTAACATTTTTAAAACCGTATTTAGGTTAATATTTGGCATCAATATTTTTTGAACATTATTATTCAATGAGTTATCAATAATATTGGAAATATTAGTTTTAAACTGATCTAAATAAATATGAGCATGTGAATCAATATAAGTTATATTCATTTTTAATATTATTTGAATAGATTTATTGGAGTGAAATTAATAATTATTAAAACCATTAATGAAATCTAATAGAATAATTTTAGGCTTAGATCCAGGAACCAACCTTATGGGTTTTGGTATTATTAAAAATTCTGGTAAAAAATTAGAAGTACTTCAATACGGTGTTATAAAGATGAATAAAGAGAAAAATCATTTAACTAAACTTAAAATTATATTTGAATCAGTAAATAAATTAATTGATGATTTTAAACCAAATGAAATATCTGTTGAATCTCCATTTTTTGGGAAAAATGTTCAGTCAATGCTTAAACTCGGAAGAGCTCAAGGGGTAGCTATGTTAGCAGGAAAAATAAAAAACATAAAAATAACTGAATATGCCCCAAAAAAAATAAAGCAATCTGTTACTGGAAATGGAAACGCATCAAAAGAACAACTATCTGAAATGGTAAAAAAAATATTAAATTTAAATATTAAAAAGAATGAAAAACTTGATGCAACTGATGCTTTAGGTGCTGCTATTTGTCATTTTTATCAAAAGTCTAATAATAAAAATCCAAAAAAATCTTGGAAGGATTATATTCTTTCTAATCCAGAAAAATTAATTTAAATTATTAATTATTTTGGTTTGGAGTTTAATAAACTCTTCATCAGTCATTTTAATTCTTTTATTTGAAAAGCTCATATCTTTCTCATTTATAAATGGAATCAGATGTAAATGAGCATGTGGTACTTCTAAACCAACAACAGAAACACCTACCCTAACACAATCAACACTTTTAATAAGTGATGATGATATTTTTCTTGAAAAAATAAGAATATCTTTCAAATAAGATTCATCAAGATCAAAAAAATAATCTGTTTCTATTTTAGGCACAACAAGACAATGACCAATTGTTAAAGGGTTTATATCTAAAAAAGATATAAATTTTTCATTTTCAGTAATTGTGTAAGAGGGTATTTCTTTCTTAATAATTTTTGTAAAAATTGTCCCCATTAATTATTAAAGTGAAATGTTTAAAATTTTAAGCTTTAATTCTCCAGATGGAACATCTATTATCACCTGTTCACCTTTTTTCTTTCCAAGTAAACCTTTTCCAATAGGTGATTGAACTGATATTTTTCCTTCTTGCAGATTAGATTCCTCTTCTGATACTATTGTATATTCAAATTCTTTATTGAAACTTAAATTCAAAATTTTAACTTTTGATAATATAGAAACTTTATCAGTATTAATTTCAGACTCATCTATTACTCTTGCATTACTTAATGATTCTTCTAATTTTGATATTTTGAGTTCATGAAGTCCTTGAGCATCTTTAGCAGCATCGTATTCAGCATTTTCGGAAAGATCTCCTTTATCCCTAGCCTCTGCGATTTGCTTAGCAATATCAGCCCTTCCTTTAGTTTTTAAAAGATGTAATTCATCTTTAAGTTTTTTTAAACCCTCTTCAGTAAAATATTTAACTGCATTCATATTTAATTAGATAAAAAAAACGGATAAAAAACCCGTTCATTAAACAAATATATTAATTATGAATTAAAATCCTCCTAGTGATAGTGCAACTATAAAATAAATTGCAAGAGCTATTAAATCATTTGTAGTTGTAATAAAGGGTCCTGAAGCAAGAGCAGGATTAAAATTAAGTTTATCCAATATTATTGGTGTTAATGTTCCAAGAATTGAAGAAACCATTACAATTGAGAAAAGAGATACAGAAACTATTAAAGCAGTTTGAGAGTATAACCCAAAGTCAAGTAAATTATAATGATCTGCAATCATAAGACCACAGTAAACTATAATGGATAATATAATTCCATTAAGAATTGAGACTAGTAAAACCTTGAATAACCTTTTTGACACAGTACTTTCGAAAGCACTAGGATTAGATAAACTTTGAATTACAATAGAAGAGGATTGAATTCCTACATTTCCTGCTGTTGCCATAATTAGGGGAATAAAAAAAGATAGTGATAAAAAAACCTGATTATTTTTAAAATAATTATTCTCAAAAGATCCTAAAAAAAATGCTCCAAATAATCCACCTACTATTCCGATAATTAACCATGGTAATCTAGCATTAGATAATTTCCAAATAGAATCATCTTCTTCAACATCAGATGTTATCCCCGACATTATTTGTCTTTCTTCCTCAGCTGTTTCGGTAATAACATCAACAACATCATCAATAGTAATTCTACCCAATAATTTTCCTCTTTTATTTATAACTGGTAATACAGTTAAGTCATACTTTTGCATAATTTGGGAAACTTCTTCTTGATTCATTTTAGCATCTACAGAAATCACGTAATCATCATAAACATCTTTAATTCTAGAATTATCTTTAGCTAGAATAATATCTTTTAAAGAAACTTTCCCCAATAGCTTTCCCTTATTATCAGTTACATAAACGCTATAAATATTCGATACATTTTCTGCTTGTTTTTTTATTAAATCTATACATTGATTTATCTTCCAATTAATATTACATTTTACTAATTCTTTAGCCATTAAACCACCAGCTACATCTTCATCATATTGTAATAGATCTTTTAAATTTTTTGATTTCTCCGAATCTTGAATTTCTAAAATAACATTATTTCTAAATTCAAAATCTAATTCAGATAATATGTCGGCTCCATCATCTGAATCAATTATCTCTAAATATTTAGCAACTTCAACCGCTGAAAATATTTTTAAAAAATTCTTACGATTATCTTCATCAAGCTCAGAAATTATTTTAGCAGATGTTCCAAATTCAATATTATCTAAAATATATTTTGAATCTTTAGAATCAAATTCATAGAGAAGCTCAGTGATATCAACATAACTAACTCCTTTAAATGACTTTTTAATAAAGTCAATATTTGAATTAATTATTTCATCTCTTAATCTATCCTTAAACTCATTAGTTAATGAAAATCTCATGGCTCATTTTTTTTTATTTCATTTGATAACCATATAAAATCTTTAACATCTAATTGTTCAGCTCTTTTAGAAAAAATTGAATTAGAAGTGAAGGTCTTGGGTAAATTTAGAGCTTTTAGAGAATTTCTCAATGTTTTTCTGCGATTTTGAAAAGCTAATTTTACTGTATTCTTAAATAACTTAAATGGAACACCAATATTTTTTGTTGAATTTCTTACTCCTTTAACTACAGATGAGAAAACTTTAGGCGGTGGGTTAAACTTATCAGGCTCAATTTCAAAAATATTTTCAAGATCAAAATAAGTTTGTAATAAAACAGATAATATTCCATAAGTTTTATTCCCAGATTCAGAACAAACTCTTTGTGCTACCTCTTTCTGAATTAAGAAAGTAAATTCGTCAATAGAATCTCTATTTTCTAGGATTTTAAAAAAAACCTGAGATGAAATATTATATGGTAAATTACTAATAATTGATAAATTTTTATTGAATAATGTATTGAATTCTATATTCAAAACATCATCTTCAATAATATTTAGATCTTTGTATTTTTTTTTTAAAAATAGAATACAGTCCTTATCAATTTCAATCAAAAGTAAATTGTCAACTTCGTCAACTAAAAATTTTGTTAAAGCCCCTATTCCAGGTCCTATTTCTAAAACATTTTTTCTATTTGAATGATATGAAATGATTTTTTTAGCTACATCATCATTATTTAAAAAATGTTGACCTAATTTTTTTTTTGTTCGAATCTTTATCATAAAGATTATTTGATTGTAAATTTGAATTCGCGTCTTTCAAATTAATGAAAAAAGATATTAACAAAAAGATAATTATTGGCTTTAGCATTGGAGATTATAATAGTATAGGTCCTGAAATATTTCTTAAGTCTTTTTCATCAACCAACTTATTTAAAAATTGTATACCAATTATATTTTGTGAAGAGTCTATCCTTGACTATTACAAAAAAAAATTTAAAATAAATATCAAAATCAAAGCATTAGAAAATTTTGATTCTATAAAAGATCAAAAGTGTATTTATACTTTTTCATCTAAAAGAAAAGAAATAATTCCTAAACCTGGAGAAATTAATAAAGATGCTGGAAACTATGCAATTAAATCATTAAATGAATGTTCAAATGCATTAGTTGAAAATAAAATAGATGGAATAGTAACACTCCCAATTAGTAAAATTAATTCTCAGTCAAAAAAATTTAAATTCCCAGGTCACACTGAATTTTTTTTAGAAAAATTCCATATTAAAGAAAATATGATGATAATGTATTCTAAATTGATGATTGTTGGATTTGTATCTGGTCATGTACCCTTCAATTCCGTGAAATCTGTATTAGATAAAAAATATATTGAGAAAAAGTTTAAAATTTTCGCTGGTTCATTAAAAAGGGATTTCAATATAAAAAACCCAAAAGTTGCAATACTTGGATTAAACCCTCACGCAGGAGAAGATGGATTATTAGGTGATGAAGAGATAAAAATAATTAATCCAATTATTAAAAAATTAAATAAAAATAAAAAAACCTATGAAGGACCTTTTTCTTCTGACTCTTTTTTTGGTTTAAAAAAATTTCAAAATTACGACGGAGTAATTTCTTGGTATCATGATCAAGGTTTAATAGGATTTAAATCATTTAGTTTTGATGATGGTGTAAATTTTACAGGAGGAATGCCAATAGTAAGAACATCACCAGATCATGGGACTGCCTTTAATATCGCTGGAAAAGGTATTTCAAGGGAAAAATCTCTTGTTAATTCAATAAAATTAAATATAGAAATTATTAATAACAGAAAATTTCTAAAATAAACTAAATGGTAATATTTTTGCGACTCTAAAAATAGATATGAGCAAAAAGTTATTAAGAAGTTTCGATATAAAAATTCAGAGTTTATCTAACAATGAACACTCGTTTCAATTTGATTTTAATCAGGAATTATTTGATTATTTTTCTAATGAAAATGAAATCAAAAATACTTCTGGTATTTGTAAAATAAGTCTATTAAAATCAGACCTAATGCTTAATATTAAGTTTTCTATTAATGGAAAAACCGATCTTATTTGCGATAGAACATTAAAAAAATTCACTTATGAATTAAATTCTAATAAAAAAATGTTATTCAAATTTGGAGATGAAGATCAGGAATTGTCAGATGAAATGGTCATTATTGACAGGAATAAATCAAAAATTAATTTTGGAAAATTTATATATGAATTTTTTATTTTAGAAATTCCTGTAAAAAGATTACATCCTTCTGTTAAAAATGAAGATAATATTGATAATTTTGTGTTCAGTACAAAAAAAACTAATAATATTGATCCTAGATTGGATCCATTAAATAAATTAAAATAATTAAAGATGGCGCATCCAAAACGAAAAACCTCTAAAACTAGAAGAGATAAAAGAAGAACACATTATAAAGCATCAGCAAAAAAGTTTGTTGTTTGTTCTACAACTGGTGAATCCCACCTTCCTCATAGAGCTTATTGGTATGAAGGTAAGTTATACTATAAAGGAAAGGTAGTATTAGAGAAAGAAGCAGTAGCTTAAATTTATTTACTTTATGTCCTCTAAGAAACTAAGAGCATCTATAACTGGCGTTCATGGCTATGTTCCTGATTACATCCTTTCTAATTCTGAATTAGAAACTTTAGTAGATACTACTGATGAATGGATAATGACTAGAACAGGTATAAAAGAAAGAAGAATCTTAAAAGGAGACTTACAAGGCACATCTGTTCTAGGAATTAAATGTGTCAAAGGTCTTTTAGAAAAAACTAATACTGATCCAAAAGATATTGATCTTATAATATGCGCTACAGTTACTCCAGATATGTTTTTTCCATCTACATCAAATTTAATAGCGGATAAAGTAGGTGCTAGTAACTCTTACGGATTCGACATATCAGCAGCATGTTCAGGATTTATTTATGCACTATCTACTGGGTCTCAGTTTATAGAAGCAGGTACACACAAGAAAGTAATAGTAGTGGGTGCAGATAAAATGTCTTCAATAATTGATTATGAGGATAGAAAAAATTGTGTTTTATTTGGAGACGGTGGTGGTGCTGTTTTACTTGAACCTTCATCAGATAACACTGGAATTCAAGATTATCTTTTAAAAAGTGATGGATCTGGCAGTGATATGTTATGCCTTAAAGCTGGAGGTAGTTTAAGACCTGCTTCTAAAGATACTATTAAAAATAAAGAGCATTATATTTATCAAGAGGGTTCCTCAGTATTCAAGTTTGCAGTAACGAATATGGCTGATATCTCTGAGGAAATAATGAAAAAGAATAATTTAAAAGCTGATGACATAGCATACCTTGTTCCTCACCAAGCTAATAAGAGAATAATTGATGCTACAGCAAATAGAATGGGTGTCGGTCCAGATAAAGTTCTATTAAATATTGAAAGATACGGTAATACAACAGCTGGAACAATACCCCTTTGTTTATGGGATTTTGAAAAGAAATTTAAAAAAGGAGATAACTTAATTTTAGCTGCATTTGGAGGTGGATTTACATGGGGATCTCTATATTTGAAATGGTCTTATAATAATTGATATGGCATCTACTAGTGATATAAAAAATGGTCTTTGTATAGAATATAATGGTAATTTATATTTTGTAACTGAATTTCAACATGTAAAACCTGGTAAAGGACCAGCTTTTGTTAGAACAAAACTTAAAAATGTAGTTACTGGTAAAGTAATAGATAATACTTTCCCTTCAGGTCATAAAATAATAACGGCAAGAGTCGAAAAAAGAACTCACCAATTTTTATATAAGGATAGTTCAGGTTATCATTTCATGGATTCATCAACTTATGAACAAATGTCTTTAGAAAAAACTCAAATTGATCACCCAGAATATTTAATGGATGGAATTGAGGTTGAAATATCTGTTCACACAGAAACTGGTGATATTTTATCATGTGAATTACCTCAGAGTATAGAAAGTAAAATCATTTATACCGAACCTGGTGTAAAAGGTGATACAGCAACAAATGCCACAAAATTGGCAAAAATTGAGACAGGAGCTGAAATTCAGGTTCCTTTATTTATAAATGAAAATGATAAGGTTAAAATAGATATTAGACAGGGTAAATATGTAGAGAGAGTAAAATAAACTAAATTTACAAAATGAAAATAAAAGAAATTCAAGAGATAATTAACTTTATTAAAAAATCTGACCTTGATGATGTAAGTATTGAAACTGAAAGTATCAAGATCAGAGTTAAAAAAAATAATGGTAATTACGCTTCAGTAGAAAAACCTAAAGAAGTAAAAGCTCCTACTCAACAAATACCCATTGAAAGTCCCGAAAAAGAGGTAAAAAAAGAAGAAACAACAAATAATAATACTATAATAAAATCACCAATGATTGGAACTTTTTATAGATCTCCAAATCCTGAAAGTGATCCGTTTGTAAGTGAAGGAGATTCAATAAAAGTTGGTCAGACAATCTGCATTGTTGAGGCTATGAAGCTTTTCAATGATATTGAATCAGAAGTATCAGGTAAAATTGTTAAAATTTTAGTTGATGATAACTCACCAGTTGAATTTGATCAACCATTATTTGAGATTGATCCTAGTTAATATAAAATGATTAAAAAATTACTAATCGCAAATAGAGGCGAAATTGCCCTTAGGGTAATTAGAAGTTGTAATGAAATGGGTATCAAGACAGTGGCCGTTTATTCAACAGCTGATAAAGAAAGTCTTCATGTAAGATTCGCAGATGAGGCGGTTTGTATTGGTCCTCCTATTTCTAAAGAATCTTATTTGAGTATACCAAAGATTATGGCTGCAGCAGAAATAACAAACTCTGATGCAATTCATCCTGGTTATGGTTTTTTATCTGAGAATGCAGAATTTTCTAAAATTTGTGGTGAAAGTGGAATTAAATTTGTCGGACCTAACTGGAAAATGATTGAAAAGATGGGTGATAAAGTTACAGCTAAAGAAACTATGAAAGAAGCTGGCATACCCACAATACCTGGATCTGATGGTTTACTTAATTCAATAAAAGAGGGAAAGATATTAGCTAAATCTATTGGATATCCAGTTATATTAAAAGCTACAGCTGGAGGAGGCGGGAAAGGTATGAGAATTGTAAACGATGAAAGTGAATTTGAAAATTCTTGGAATAGTGCTAAAGCAGAATCAGAAGCGTCTTTCTCAAATTCTGGACTTTATTTAGAAAAATTTATTGTGGAACCTAGACATATAGAAATTCAGGTAATGGGAGATCAATATGGCAATGTTTCTCACTTATCTGAAAGAGACTGTTCAATTCAAAGAAGACATCAAAAACTAATTGAAGAAACACCATCTCCTTTTGTTGATGATGAGCTTAGAGAAAAAATGGGACAAGCTGCTGTTAAAGCTTGTAAATTCATAAAATATGAAGGAGCAGGTACTATTGAATTTTTAGTTGATATTAATAAAAACTTTTATTTCATGGAAATGAATACAAGAATTCAAGTTGAACATGGTATCACGGAGGAGGTTACCGATTATGATTTAATTAAAGAGCAAATTAAAGTAGCAGATGGGATAAAAGTTTCAGGGAAACATTATTATCCAAAATTACATTCAATTGAATGCAGAATAAATGCAGAAGATCCATCAGCTAATTTTAGACCTTGTCCAGGAAAAATAACAGCTCTTCACAAACCTGGAGGTCACGGTGTAAGAGTAGATTCACATATTTATTCAGGATATACAATTCCTCCAAATTATGATTCTATGATTGCCAAATTAATTGTAAGTCATCAATCTAGAGATGAAGCTATTGTCAGAATGAAAAGATCTTTAAAAGAGTTTATTATTGAAGGTATTGAGACTACGATTCCTTTTCACATAAAAATTATGAATGATAAGAATTTTATTAAAGGTAATTTCACAACAAATTTCATGGATGGGTTTAAATATTAATCTCTTTTTCAGTAAAATTTATATTTAGTTCATTTAACTTTTTCAAAACTGGTTCATATATTTTTTTATCAAATGGAAGATGAATGCCAGACTGATTAAAATTTGTTGAAATTAAATACTCAATAAGAGCTACAATAGGTAACCCTACTGTTTTTGACATTGCAGTATAAATATTATCCTCACCCTCAATTTTAAGGTATGACATTAATTTTTTTAATTTATTTTTAGATTTATAAATAAATAAATGTACCATAACTATTACATCTACATCTGTTTTTTCAAGGGTCCATTTATCTTTTAAAATTGAAAGAAGAAAATCAGAAAATGTTCCATTTTTAATTTCTATCAGTTTGTTTGAAAAAAAACCAGACCATTCTAAGTTTTTAAACTCTTGAGATTTTGGAGAGATATCATATTCTTTATTTAAAATTTGTTTTAATTCATCAAAGTTTTTTGCCTTAATATTATAATTGAAAAAATCAAAGTATGACATGTTATTTGAATTGTTTATTTTATTCAAATTATCAGTTAAACCAATATCAATTAATAAGCTCCAAGTTTTACAAAAACTTTTATTTCTCAATGTTCCTCTTTTTAAACTCTTAATTTGATTCAAATTATATAACTCTTTGTATTTAATTGAATCTCTATTAGGGTATCCTTCATAGGTTTCCCCATCAGATAATTTAATAATCGAAATATCTTTAAAAATATTATTATAAGGAATTGTTATTTTTTCATTATCCCTTAAATAAATAGCTCCTTCATTTCCAGCTAAAATAACATTCATAGGGTTCCAAGTAAACTTATATCCCCATGGATTTAGTTTTTTATCATATTTTACTAAACCACCTGTATATGACTCAAATTCTAAAATATCACCTTTATCTTTAATATTATCGATAGTTTTCATTGCTGACATATGATCAATCCCAGGATCCAATCCCATTTCCATAAAAAGAAATGAATTATTTTTTTTAAAAGACTTTTCTAAAGATTTTATTTCATCATTCAAATAAGATGCAGTTATCATATTTACTCCATTATCAGAACAAATTTTTGCTATTTTAAAATGCATAAATGGAGGTAACATACTTATTAAAATATATGTTTTTTCAATTATAGAAATTAATTTACTACTATTATTAATGTCTATATTTTGATAATCTATACTTTCAAACTCATCAAGATAATTAGAGTATTTATTTGAAACTATAGAAATAGATATATCTAGTTCAATTCTTTTTAAATATAAGTATTTAACAAGGTATGAAGATGATTTACCTGCACCGAGAATAACTATTTTTTTTGTCATAAATTTGAATCTATATCAAAGTAATGAATTAATTATATTATTTGAAAAGCTTATGAAACTAATTATTACTGGAGGAAGACAGTCTGATTCAAATTTATCTTACTTTAATAAGGAGTGGAATAATGGAATTGAGGGAGTAATTTTTGAGTATGATACTATTGATAAAAAAATAGAAGAAAAAATTACTTATAAAACACCTGAGAAATATAGACCAAAAAAAAATTACAGTATTTCGTTTAAGAGCGGTTCCATTCATGATAATCACCTTTATGTTACAACATTAACAGAGGTATTGATATATACTTTACCTGAGTATAAATTAATTGAAAGAATATCTTTAAATATATTTAATGACTTACATCACGTTGTATTTTATGAAAGAAATTTATTTATTGTAATTACAGGATTAGACCTTGTTATTAAGTACTCATTAGATGAAAAAAAAATTAAGACATTTTACAATTGTTACCCTGAAATAAAAACATGGGAAAAATTTGATAGAGATTTAGATTTTAGAAAAATAAATACAACTAAACCTCATTTAAGTCATCCAAATCATGTCAGTGTTTTTCAAAATAAAGTTTTTGTAACTAGATATAAACAGAAAGATGTTTTGATTTTTTCAATGAATGGAAAAGTATTAGATAAAATTGATTTAAATAAAGGCATTCCTCATGATGGAGCAATATTTAATGATAATTTTATATACACTACAGTGAATGGAAATATAATTAAGGTGAATAAAAAAGATTTTTTAATAAGAGAAATAATAGATTTAAATATCCATGAAAATGATAGAAGGTCATTAGGTTGGTGCAGAGGGTATGAAAAAACAGACTATGATAACTATGTAGGCTTTAGTAGAATAAGGCCCACAAAATTTGTTGAGAATATTAAGTGGTTAGGTAATAAAATTACAGATAAGGTAAAATTAAAAATGCCAACAAGAATTGTTTGTTATAATAAAGATTTTTCAAAAATTAATGAAACAATTAATTTGGAAGATTATAAGATGAACTGGATTTTTAGTATTCTTAAATATTAATTTTTTCTATCTATTACAACTGATGATGCCTGTGATCTTGGTAAAATTGTTAAATCACTAATATTTATATTTTTAGGCCTTTCGATAATATATTTAATTACTTCCGCTATATCTTCTGCATAAAGAGGGTCTATACCTGAGTATACACTCTTTGCTTTATCTAAATCATTTTTAAATCTAACTTTTGAAAATTCAGTATTAACCAAACCTGGATTAACCTGTGATACTTTAATGTTTTTATCTACTAGATCAACCCTCATTCCCTCAGATAAAGCATTAACTGCAAATTTAGATGCACAATACACATTTCCTTTTTGATAAACTTCTTTTCCAGCTATAGAGCCAATATTTATTATATGTCCAGAATTATTACTAACCATAATCTTTAAAATTTCTTTAGAGATATAAAGTAAGCCTTTAACATTAATATCAATCATTTTATCCCAATCATCAACTTCACCCTCATCAATAAAGTCTAACCCGTGAGCATTCCCAGCATTGTTAATTAATACATCAATGTGTTTCCATTCATCAGGAATAGAATTAATACTATCATGAACATCATTCCTATTACTAATATCAAAATTTAGGGTTAAAATTTCGGTTTTATTACTTAGGGTTTGTTGAATTTCTAGTAATCTATTTTCTCTCCTACCACATAAAATTAGATTATAATTTTCAGATAATATTTTAGCAGTTGCTTCTCCTATTCCAGATGTAGCACCTGTTATAAGAATTATTTTTTTTGAATTATTTTGGACCACCTTCAAAAGTAAAGAAAAAAGAAATATTGTGAACAACAATTTTGTCAATTGGTAAATTATATTGATTTAAATTTTTTTTTCTTAACATATTTCTTAGTCCTCTTGAGTATCTAATTTCTGGAGAAAGTTTGAATAATTGAAAAAACAAATCACTGCCAAATCCAATTTCAAGAGATATATCGAAAGATTTTAAATCTAAAATATCTTTACCAGCTTCATCTTTATTTTTAGCACCTATTTCAAGAGTTGGTTTTAAACCAGCTATTAAAAACATTCTATGATTTTTTCTTCTTTTTGATTTGTATTTAAGAAGAATTGGACTTTCTAAAAAAGTAGCTGGTCTAGTGTCAGAGAATACTGTTCCATCAACATTATAATAATCCATTCTAAATTCAGAAAAAGAAACTTGTAATAATGTTCTCAAATCAAAAGGATAAATGATATTAAAATCAGATATGAAACCTAATTTAAATCCTGGCATTGATTTTGAATGAATACTATGTAGATAATCAAAATCATCAGATATAAATTCAGAGGAATAATTAACTCTATAATAAGATGAATGAAAACCTAATAAAAACCCAAAATGATTATTAACGTCGTCATATCCACTCAAATTAATTCTTGTTGATTGAGAATATATAATATTTGATGATACAAATAATATGAATAGAATTAGAAAAATCTTTTTCATTTATCAATAAATATAATATCTAAACTTCAAAAATGAATTAAAATTGCATATACTTAAAAAAAGTGATAATTAAAGAAGCAAAATTTATTAAGAGTAGTTCTAAAATTGAGGAATGCCCAAAATCTCACTTTCCTGAATATGTTTTTTTAGGAAGATCAAATGTTGGTAAATCATCACTGATAAATATGCTAGTTAACAGAAATAAATTATCTAAAACATCTTCAAAACCTGGAAAAACTCAATTAATTAATCATTTCTTGATTAATAACAGTTTATTCTTTGTTGACTTACCAGGATACGGTTGGGCAAAAACCAGTAAAAAAAATAGGGAATCATGGGATTTAATGACTAAAAAATATTTATTAAACTCAAATAAGATTGTTCTTATTTTTATATTAATTGACATTAGATTAAGGCCTCAAAAAATAGATATTGATTATATAAACTTTATTGGAAAAAATAATCTTCCACTAAACCTGATATTTACAAAATCTGATAAAGTTAAAAAAAGTGATGTTAAAAAAAATATTGATGAATTTACTTTTACTTTAAGTGAATTTTGGTCTTCAATACCAAATTATTTTATTTCCTCTTCAATCAAAGAAACAGGCAAGGAAGAAATTTTACAACATATAATTGAAATAAATAAAAGTCTATAATAAATGAGATTCATTTATAATTTATTTATTTCAATATTTGATTTTTTTTTAAGAGTAAATTCAAATTTTAATAAAAAAAGCAGAAATATTTATCAAGGTAGAAAAAGAACCTTTAAATATATTCAGCAAAAAGATTTAATAAATCAAGATTTAGTTTGGATTCATGTATCATCTGTTGGAGAATTTGAACAAGCAAAACCAATTATTGACTCAATAAAAAAGAAACATAACTATAAAATACTAATAAGTTATTTTTCATCTTCTACTGAAGGTCCTGTTTCTGAATATAAAAATGTTGACTATCATTTTTATATCGTTTCCGATAAAACAAAATCAATGCAAAATTTATTTAATTTATTAAAGCCAAAAGTTTTAATTCTTATCAAGTATGAGTTTTGGCATAATCTAATTAAACTAGCTAAATTAAACTCTATACCTATAATTTCAATATCATCCGTATTTAGAAAAAATCAAATTTATTTTTATCCAGGTTCTTTTTTTAAAAATATTTTAAGAAATATCTCATTATTTCTAGTCCAAAATGAAGAATCATTAAATCTTCTAAAAAAAATTAAAATTAAAAATGTTAAAGTAATTGGAGATACACGATATGACCGAGTATTAGAGATTTTCAATTCCTCTAAAGAAATAGACAGTATAAAGGAATTTATTAATAATAAAAATACTATCATAATTGGCAGTTCATGGAAAAGTGATATTGAAATAATAAAAAATGAAATTATAAGAGACTTGACTGATACAAAATATATAATAGTGCCTCATAATATTAACTCAAGGGAATTAGATTATTTAGAAAACACCTTTATAAATGATACAATCAAATATTCAGAACTTCCTCAAAAAAATATAAGAAAAAGAATTCTTATTGTTGATAGCTATGGTATGCTATCATCAATATATAAATATGGTAAAATTGCTTTTATTGGTGGAGGATTTAGAGGTGCTCTTCATAATACCCTTGAAGCAGCAGTTTGGGATATTCCTGTAGTATATGGTTTAAATAAAAAAAATAAAAAATTCATAGAAGTAAAAAGACTTGAAGAAAGTGGGATTGGTTTTCCTATAAAAAATGGAAATGAATTTAAACTAATTAAGAATAGGATTTTAAAAAATAGGAATATTGGAAAAGGTGGAAGTAAGTTTATTGAGGAAAATTCAGGTGCAATAGATAAAATAGATGTTTTATTAAATAAATATTTTAAGTGAAAGGAACTGTTATAAAAACTGTTGGTAATTTATATACTGTAGAGACTGAAAATCAAATCTTTAAATGTAATTACAGAGGGAAAAATAAACTAAATAATAGATTTTCTAATCCAATTGTATCAGGGGATATAGTTGAATTTATCATATCTGATAAAGAAACAGGTATTATAGAAGAAGTGTATGATAGAAAAAATTATTTTTTAAAAAAATCATTAAAAGATAAAAAAGCTCATATAATAGCTTCAAATATTGATCAAACACTAATAATGGCAAGTATTAAATCACCATATACTAAACTAAAATTTATAGATAAATGTATAGCCGCATCATTTTATTATGAAATAGAGCCTATTATCTTATTTAATAAAATTGATCTTCTAAATAATAACGAAAAAAGAAAGCTAGATGAGTTAATATCAATATACAATAACCTAAATATTGAAACTCATACAATATCTATTAAAGAAAACACTAATCTAAAAGAGATATCAAAAATCTTAGAAAATAGGAGCACTCTATTAATAGGAAATTCAGGAATAGGTAAATCATCATTAATAAATTATTTAAGTAATAAATCTAATCAGAAAACTGATATCTTATCTTTAAAAACAGGCAGGGGAAAACAAACAACTACTTTCTCAGAAATTTTCAAATTAAAAAATAATGGAACTATAATAGATTCACCCGGATTTAAAGATTTTTACTTTTATGATATAGAAAAAAATGATTTAAAATTTTTATATCCTGAGTTTAAAATAGAAAACAAAAAATGCAGATTTAATAATTGTAATCATGTAGATGAACCTAATTGTGTAGTAAAAGAAAATTTGGGAAAATCAATTAATATCAGAAGATACAACAATTATATTTCAATCCTAAGTGAACTAATCTAATTTAGCTTTTTAATTTTAATTCTTAAATAGGCAAATAATATAGTCATTATTGGACTAATTAAGCTAAAAAAACAAAAAGGGAGATAAGTTAATGTCGCAACATTTAATACTGAAGCATGATACGCACCACATGTATTCCAAGGAACTAAAACAGAAGTAACTGTTCCACTATCTTCTAAAGTTCTACTTAAATTCTCTGGAGCTAAACCTTTCTCTTTATAGATTGAAGAATACATTTTACCTGGAACCACAATTGATATATATTGATCAGAAGCTGTTAAATTAAAAAAGATACATGTTCCTGCAGTTGAAGAAATCAATGATCCAGTAGATTTTATTTTATTTAATATTATTGAAATAATTTTTTTGAGAAAACCAGCTTTTTCCATTACTCCTCCGAAAATCATAGCACAAATTACTAACCATATAGTATCTAACATACCAAACATACCACTTGATGAAAGAAGTTTAGAAACCATTTCATTAGATGCATCAATAGATATTGATCCGTATAAAGAAATCATTGTTCCAGAAAATAATGCTTTCCAGGAATTTGAACTTGAATTTGAAACTTCTAAAACTAAATTTGATTGAAAAATTAAAGCAAATACTGAACCTAAAATTACACCAACAAATAATGCAGGGACTGCCTTAATTTTATTATAAATTAAAATTATAACAACTAAAGGCACAATGAATAAGATAGGCGAAATATAAAATTTATCTAAAATAGAATTAGAAATAATTTCAGCATTATTTGATCCAATATTATCAGATATATTTAATCCAAGTATTATAAAAATTATTAGTGAAATAATAATTGATGGAACAGTAGTAAGTGATAAATATTTAATATGAGAAATTAGATCACTTCCAGCCATTGCTGGAGCGAGATTTGTAGTATCAGATAATGGAGACATTTTATCTCCAAAATAAGCACCACTTAATATTGCTCCTGCAACTAAACCATCCGAGATATCTAAAGCTCTTCCAATACCGATTAATGCAATTCCTATTGTAGCAGATGTTGTCCATGAACTTCCTGTTGCCATAGAAACCACAATACATATTATACATGCTGCAAACAGAAATATTTTAGCATTTAAAATCTGTATTCCATAATAAATAAATGCTGGTACAATACCACTCAATAACCAAGATCCAGCAAGTGATCCCACTAAAAATAATATTAGTATAGACGGTATAGATGAATTAATACTTTTTACAATTCCTTTTTGAATTTCAAGCCAAGTAAAACCTAAATTAAAAGCAATTATAGAAGCAAAAGCAGATGATAAAATCAATACAATTTGTATACTCCCAGAAAGAGCATCATCACCAAAAACTGAAACATTTATAGTTAATAATACAACTAGAAAAATTATTGGAAATAGTGCCTGTAAAATTGTAGGTGATTTAATTTGCTTCATTAATAATTAAATTAATAATATTTATTAAGAAAAACTGGAAAACTAAGTGAAATAAAATTATAATAGTCTTAATTTAATTAGATGAAAAAAGATAATACCCAATTTATTGAGTTAATTAAAAATCAAAAAAGTAATTTTCCTTTGGATCAATCATTTTATACCGATCCTAATATTTTTAGAAATGATTTAGAGACTTTTTTTTATAATCAATGGATTTTTATAGGTCATGAGTCTCAAATAAAAAATATTGGCGATTATTTTTTATTTGAAGTAGGATATGAATCAATAATTGTAATAAGGGATAAAAACCAAAAAATTAATTGTTTTTTTAATGTTTGTAGACATAGAGGATCTCAAATATGTTTAGAAAAAAAAGGAAAAGTTAAAAAATTAGTTTGCCCTTATCATGCCTGGGCTTATGATTTAAGTGGAGATTTAATAAGTGCAAGAATGATGAATGATGAATTTGAAAAAAAAGATTGGGGATTAAATAAATGTAAATCAAAAATATTTGAGGGTCTAATATTTATTAATTTATCTGATGATCCAGATCATTTTAATGAGTTTATTAACCCAATTAAAAAATTTATAGAATTACATGGTCTAAATAGAGCAAAAGTTGCATTTAAAAAAACATATCCTACAGATGGTAATTGGAAATTAACTTTAGATAATTTTCATGAATGCTATCATTGTCTCCCAGCTCATCCAGAATATTGTCACGTACACAGCAAAGATTACATTCAAGCTTATGGAGCAGGTAATAATACTGGACCCGAATCTATTGAATTTAACAAAAAACTTAGTTTATGGAATAAAAAAACAGAAAAGTTAGGCTACTTAACTGGGGAATATTCTGACTCTAATTTTTCAAATTTCTTTAGAAGTGCAGAGAGAACTCCTTTTGATGGTGATAGATTATCAGAAACTAAAGACGGAAAACCAGGATCAATTTTAATGGGTAAATTTAAAGAATTTGATGGGGGTTATACAACAGTTGGCACCTCTCCATTTAATAGTTTTATTATGTCAAATGATTTTGCTACAATATTTACTTTCATACCTAGAGGTCCTTTAAAAACAGATGTAGAAATAATGTGGTTAGTTCATGAAGATGCCGAAGAGGGAAAAGATTATGATTTGAATAAATTAATATGGATGTGGGATAAAACCACCATTGCAGATAAAAAGATTATAGAAAATAACCAAAAAGGGGTAATGTCAAAAAAATATGTACCTGGTCCACTTTCAGAAATGGAAATAGGATTAGAAAAATTAAAAAAATGGTATTTAAAGCATTTAGAAATTAAATTGAAAAATACTATTTGATTATTTGATTAACCATATTAACAGCATTTGATCCGTGAAGACCTCCTCCAGGGTGTGTTGATGGTCCACATATAAAAAGATTTTGGATATGAGTCCTATATTGAGATGAAGAAATTGTAGGTCTCATAAATAAAAATTGATCTAAAGTCATATCTCCATGATTAAAACTTCCCTCTGTTATATTTAAAGAGTTTTCAAAATCTAATGGAATATAGATTGATGAATCAATAATAATATCAGAAAAATTTAAAATATGTTTATTTAAAATATTCTTAACGTTATTTATTACATCACGCTTTAAACTATCATTCCATTCTTTATCTTTTAATTTATATGGAATATATTGAACTGATGCTGAAAGAACATGCTTACCATCAGGAGCAAATTCAGGATTATTTAAAGTAGGTATACAAAACTCTATAAATGGTGATTTTGAAAACCTACCATATTTGACTTCGTCAAATGATTTCTCAAGATAATTTATAGATGGTGTAATAGAAAATACAGTATTTAATTGATCTTCTTTAATACCTTTAATATTAGGTAGATCTTTTAAAGCAAAATGAATTCTAGCCGTACTACCCCTATATTTTATATTATCTAATTGAGTTTTTATTTTTGGATTCAAATTTTCAATAGATAATAATTTGACACATGTATTATGCTGATCCAAACCTGAAATTATATTTTTTCCAAAAAATTTATCTCCATTTTCTAATGTCACTCCCTCACTAATATTATCATTACAATCAATAGATACTACTTTTGAGTTTAATTTAATTTCTGTTCCATTTTCAATTGCTTTATCTTCAAGAATCTTAGAAAAATTTGAGGTCCCTCCAAAAATAAATTTAGAGTCTAAAATTTCAGAGTCAGAATATAAATTCTGATGTAAAAAATTTAGAACAGTTGCCGCTGAATATGGTCCTTGGTTTAAATGCTTTACACCACTTGCCGAAATAGTACCTCTCAATAATTCTGAATCAAACCATTCATCTAATAATTCAGGCATCATCATTGGCAATGTTCTAAGTATATCAACAAAGCCTCTAGTACCGTGACTCCACATGGGTTTAACCATTTCTTTCAATGAAATTGCATCACTAAGTCCAATATTTTTAATATTTGGTGGAGTAGTTTTATAAAGTGGTTTTAAAAAACTGGTTATTTTCGATATATATTTATTAAAAGCAATCCACTTTTCAGAATCAGATTTTGAAATAGAATTTATTGATTTTACAGTTTGATTAATATCTCTACTAAAAAATAAATGCTTTCCATCTTTTGAGTTTAATGATATTCTATATATATCATTCTCTATAAACTTTAATGACGATTTATCTATATTCAATTTTTTTATTAATCTATCATCTATCCATTTTATATAATCGTAAACCAAATTGCATCTGAATCCATTAGAAAATTCTGTAGTTGATGCCATGCCACCAACTGTATTATTAGATTCAAATAATATAACTGATTTGTTTTTTTGTGATAAAAGTGCAGCAGAAATTAAAGAATTAATACCACCTCCAATAATTATATAGTCAAACTCTTTTTTCACCATATTTTAAGGATTTTTTTTGCAGCCATTTCACCAGGAGAACCAGTTACTCCTCCTCCGGGATGGGTACCTGATCCACATTGATAATAATTTTTTATTGGGGTTGTATAATCAGCCCATTTTACAGCAGGCCTAAATGAGAATAATTGTTGTAATGTTAACTCACCATGAAAAATATTTCCTTCTGTTAGTCCAAATGTTTTTTCTAAATCCATAGGAGTAAGAACTTGTCTATGCAAGATTAAGTCTTTTATATTTGGAGCAAATCTAGAAAGAGTATTAACAACCGCATCACCAAAAGCTTCTCTTTGAATATCATTCCATCCTCCATTCAAATCATATGGTGCATATTGAACAAAACAAGACATGACGTGTTTACCTGGAGGAGCCATATCTGGGTCTAATACTGAAGGCAAAATAATATCCATATATGGTTCTTTTGAAAAATTACCGTATTTAGCATCGTCATAAGCTCTTTCAAGATGATCATAACTTGGACTTATTGAAATAGCACCTCTTAGATGTGGACCATTACCTGGTAAAGATGTAAAATTAGGTAATCCATCTAGTGCTAAATTAACTTTGCCTGAAGAGCCTCTTATTCTGAAATTTTTAATATCTGTAACAAAATCTTCAGGAAGATCATTTTCATCTAACATTTTAAGAAATGTTAATTTAGGATCTAAACCTGAAATTACAATTTTTGAACTATATTCATCTCCATTCTCTAATGCAACACCAACTGCTCTACCATTTTTAACTATCACTTTATCTACTGCAGCTTCAGTTAGTATCTTAGCTCCAAAATATTCAGCAGATCGAGCAATGGTCATACTTAATTCACCAGTACCTCCTCTTTGGAATCCCCAAGCTCTAAAAGAACCATCTATATCTCCCATATAATGATGCAACATGACATAAGCTGAGCCAGGAGACCTAGGTCCCATAAAAGTTCCAATAATTCCACTTGCTGACATTGTAGCTTTTAAAGGTTCAAATTCAAACCATTCATCAAGAAAATCAGCTGAACTCATAGTCATAAGCTTACATAAGTATTCAAAAGTTTCATCATTTAATCCATTCACATGACCAAGTAAACCTTTCAAAGAGAGAAGATCATTAATTGATGGTTTAATAGCATTTGGAGCTATTGTCTCCAGAATCGGTCTAACCGCCATACCTACCTGACCCATTAGAGGTCCAAATCTTGAATAATTTTCTGCATCTTTTTTTGAATGTCTATATATTTCTTTGTAAGTCTGATCATGGTCAGATGTTCTAAATAAGTAATCATTATCTAAAGGGGTAAATGTACTTTCAAGAGGAAGTATTTCAAGGCCAAAACGAGGTAACATTAATTCTCTTATAACATTAGCCTTTAACAGGCTTACAACATAAGAACAAACTGAAAACTTAAACCCTGGGAAAACTTCTTCTGTAACTGCAGCACCACCTAAAACATGTCTTCTTTCTAAAACCAAAACTTTTTTCCCAGCTTTTGAAAGATAAGCAGCAGCAGTAAGGCCATTATGCCCACCACCAATTATAATTGCATCATAATTATCTACTCTGGACATGAAACTTTTCTTTTAGGGTTATAAAATGGGGTTTTAACAACTTTAGCAGGTGTTAAATGTCTATAGTGCTCAACTTTTATTTCAAAATCTAGAAGAGATCCCAAATTTGAGTATTTAGATTTTACGTGCGCTAAAGCAATATATTTTTTTAGAATAGGTGACCAACATCCACTTGTAGCATACCCAACTTGGATATTATTAAAATAAAGAGGGGTGCTTTCTCTCCAGGCACCATGAGGAAGATCAGGCGCTAACCCCACCTTTTTATATAACTTTTCGAGATTATCCCATAATATTTCAATTCCTATAAACCTCCAGTCAGATCGATTTTCTTTTTCATCTTTTAATGAATTATAACCAATAAAATTTCCTGAATTTAATTTTACAGTCCAACCTAAACCAAGCTCGTAAGGAGATGATTTTCTTGATTCGATAAGAGCATGTCTAGATGAAATATAATCAACATCTAATAGAATTAATGATGCCTCAATCCTAGAAATATCTAATGCATTAAGCCCAACTGGAGTAATACCAAAATCCTTGCCGTTTTTCATTAAAATATCCCATACTTTTAAAGAATCTTTTGGATCTATCCAAATCTCATAACCTAAATCGCCTGTATATCCAGTTCTTGAAATAGATACATTAATTCCATTTAAATCGGCATTAGTTATTCTGAAATATTTTAAATTATTAATAGATTTTGAAGAAATAGAATTAATTATTTC
>CEQM01000695.1_pt1 | contig 27824 bp, 21 predicted proteins | sample 531111 | NCBI WGS metagenome assembly CEQM01 (sample SAMEA2621278, study PRJEB7988) | marine metagenome | biome: marine biome (ENVO:00000447); feature: deep chlorophyll maximum layer (ENVO:xxxxxxxx); material: "saline water (ENVO:00002010), including plankton (ENVO:xxxxxxxx)" | depth 120 m
CTACCCGCTGAAGATGAAAAAAAAAAAACTTCTAAACCTTTAGTTGGTAATTTAGGGGCGCAAACCGAAGAAACTGAAAATGGTCAACAAACAGTTGATTCTGGAACCCAAAGCGAAGAAGAAAAGAAAGAACCAGGATTACTTGGTAAAGCTGTTGGAGTGGTAACCGGAGCGGTAAGTGGAATGTTTAAGTCAGCAGAACAAAAAGCAGCTGAAAAAGCAGCTGAAGATGAAAGATTAAGGGCAAAGCTCGGCCAGAATCTCCGTGATATGCAGACTGATACAAAGAATTTAGCTGATGCAACCCCGCTTGCCTTGTCAAATGATGCTGCGCAACCTGTAAGAGATCCCCAGCCCCAATCGGGCGTCGACGCGGCACTTGGGGACGCATTTACCTCGCGAGGCGAAAGTAATGATTTGGAAGAACGCGAAGCTAGGAGAAAAGCACGAGAAATTGCAGCTGAAACTCGCGAAAGAGAAAATAGAGGAAGAAATGCTGCCCTGGAAAGCATTATGGGAGAAGTCTTGGCGGAAGATATTCCGTCAGTAGCTACTGAAGTCGTTTCTGAGCCAACAGAAGATATATTAATGCGTGGTAAAAAACCTATGTCAGAAGCGACTTCTCTTATGGAAGAATCCGATATCACTCAAAAGCCAACAACAATGCCTCCTCAACCACCAACCTTACCACCAAGAACCAGACAGTTTCCCCCAAATTCTCAAAAAGAGGGGTCACCAAGTCCTTATTCCCGACCAGAGAAGGTTGATGCTGAAGTCCAAAGTGTAGATGAAGAAAAACCCAACCAAAACATAAAACATGGTTTCGATATAGCAGCACATGAGACTGCCGCAAAAGCATATGAAGCAACAAAAAGACGGGAACAAAATGAAGCATCTGTCGCCAAAAGAGAATCTTTGTACGAACAAGACCAATTAGAAATGAGCAAAAGAGTTAATGAAATATTGGACGAAACTGTACAAAATAATGCCATTGAACAACAACGTGCGGAAACAGCTGAAGAAGAAAGTGATTTAAATAAAGCATTATATGAATCATCTCAAAAGTTATTTGAAGATGATAAATCAAGAAAAGTTGCGAAAGACATATTAGATGATGTATTAGAGCAAGTCCCTGAACGGTCCTCAGAAAAAAAAGAACGCTCGCAGATGACTTTTGAGGATGCTATATATCCAAAAAGAAAAACAAGTCCACCTAAAACAATGATTACTATGTCAAATCCTCAATCTATGCCTCCACTTGGTCCCACTGAAGAATTAAGAATTCCTCCAGGACCAACTGAACAAAAATTTGAATTAGTCCCAACAACAAAAAGGACCCGTCTTCGAAGAAGAGAAGAGGATAGAGAGGACGCGCGACACATAGCCAATTATGGAATGATGTCAGATGAACGAAAAGAAGAAGCAAGGGTTGCACTGGAAAAAAATATGGGGTTCATAGGTATTCCAGAAGAAGGTACGAGTCCCACAAAATCATTTAAACCTTTAGACAGAAATCTAGAAGATATAAGGGATACTGATTTATCCGACGAAGTTAAGCAAGATAAAGCAGCCTATATACAGAGGTGGTTTACTCAGCACCGTCTAAACCGAAATGAAAACGAATTGAAAGGAGTTGCAGAAGCACAGAGCAAACCCCCATTTGCAGGTTAAAAAGATACCAATAAATTTATTCCGATTCAAATAAAAAATTTCCTTTTTTGGGATTAGTAATTTCTGGTTTATTACTATTATTTAATTCAAGTTCACATTGTTGTACTAAAGCATCACATGTTTGTTTTTGAAGAACTGGGTCCTCTATATTGGGGCATTGAATTGTTCCATCTTCGCCAAAAGGAGGGCATACTAAATGTGCTTCTTCTGGAGTCATGCTTTCAATTATTGGATACATAAAAGTACATAATATTGTTAACGATACCAAAAGGAATAGGATTGTAGATAAAATAAGATTCATTAACTAGTAAATTAAAAAAATGAATTACTGAGAAGAAAACTGGAATAAGAAGATGGGTGCATGGGATTTAACGTATGACTGTAAAGCAACAATATTTGCAGATGTTGTGGAATATTATGATAAATTAGTTGAAAAACAGGAGAAATCTGGATATGACCGCGACGATCCATATTGTGCAAATATTACTTCATTTGGTGGTATAAAATTATTGGAAGGTTTTGCGAAAAATAGACAAGAAGCTTTAGAAGAGGTATTAAATAAGGGTGAAAAGTGGGGTCCAGCTGTTACCAAGTTTTACTATCCTGAAGGATTTGAAGAATATGCTAATAAATCTGACATTAAAAAGAGAGTAAACCAGATAACTAAACTTCACACAAAATTGAAGAATGAACATGATAAAATCGCTCAATATGTTCAAAGCACTTATGACAAGGTACAATCAAAAGAAAATACAAAATTTATGAGTTGTATTTCATGTAAGTCTAAAATATCTAAAGGATATATACGTAAATGTATTGGAACAACATCATATGGCGCTGGATTTACAACATATTACAATAAATGTATTGTATGTAACAATGACTTTATAAAACCAAAAGAAGAAAAATATAATAAGCTTAGAGAAGAATATGGTAATGTTTCTCATGTATATGAGGTAGTATTTGGGGGTATGGTTGCTTCATAAGAGTTAAATAATCTTTGTAAGTCTAGCATAAATAGTTTGTTTTTCAAAACCATCTTGTAATCGAATAGTATAATATGGTTCAACATCATCGTGATGTATTTTAACTATTTTTGCTAATACTTTTTCGTCTACTGATTTTTGATAGAAAACCTCTTCACCTTTCGTAAATTGGATATTAGATTTATCTTGTGATTTAACTTGTGGTTTATTCTTTTTCTTTTTAGGATAATACCGATGGTCTAATTTTTTCATCCAATTTGGTTCTGAGTCTGAGTATCTTCGCGATGAAAGATACTCAGTTGGCAATTTACCCCCATACTCGGGGGAGCTGCCAAATTTGTAGCCGTATAACCAAGTTACGTTTGTGTCATTTTTCATTTTGCCTATAACAATAATGGTTTCACCTGCCTTGATATCCAGATAATTGAAAATGTCTGGGTCATAGTCCGATTCAACAACCACCCGGAAAGGCTTCACTGATTCGTGACCATAGCTTCTGCGTTCCACAGGATATAGTGGTACTTGTACCGGTATTTCTACAATAGGTGGTTTAGGCATTGGTTTTGTAATCATTTCCTCGATATTTGTCAAGAGATTTTCTGATTCTTCTTCTTCTTTAGCTTTTTCTTCGGGTGTCTTTTCATTTTTTTGTTCTTGTGGTATTGGTGGAACAAACTCACCTTTTGGTGTACCACATGATGCACATAATTTATTTTGGGAACTGTTGGCTTGTTTACAGTATTTACATATCCAATATGATGCTTCATGTGTGGTTTCTCGAGTTGTATCTACCTTTGGCCATTTTTTTGGTTTAGGTAATGACTTTTGTTCTTCAATATTAATTTTTGGCAATGCCTTCTGAATTGTTTTAATTATGCCATCACCTTTATCAATTTCAATATAATCTTTTTTACCTTTTTGTGCAAGTAAATTAGCTTCTTCTTTTGATTTATCTTGTTTGTATAATTTATCATGCTCTATTATTGGGTCAATTTCTTTATGATATTCGGAAGCTTTTTGTTTCAAACGTTTTCTTTTAAGTTCATCTAATTGTAATTGTTGATTCCTTAGGGCAGCTTCATCTTCAAGTGTTCCACTACTTCTAACCCATTTATCACCTTTTTTAATCCATTTATTATTCTTGATTCTACTACTTTGAATTTCTTCTTCAATATTCTCAAAATCTTCTATATTTTTGTCAAAAAGGTATTGTTTTCTGCTAATCTTTCGATTATAAGGGCATATTTTTAAATGACTTTCCAAATCTTTTCTGTTTCCTTCCCATGAACAACCTTTATTCGGACACATAAATGTATAATTATTGAAATCGATTTTTTCAATTTTTTCAGTGGGACTTACAAATTTTTGTGTTATTGAACTTTCTTTTGGAATAATATTTGTCATATCTTCCTGAAGTGAAAGAAGTTTTTTCTTGTCTTCTTTATTTTTTAATATTTTATTTTGCATATTAACACTTTTACTTTGTAAACTATTGATAAGATTATCGGTTGCTTGTTGTTGTAAATCTACCATGGTTTTTTCTTCATCTTTTTTCGCTTTAATTTGCCTTTGTGCTTCTTCTTCAGCAATACGTTTTTGTTCTTGTTCAGCTTTTTCCTGAAGAATACGTAATTCTTCAGCTTTATCTGCGGCAATACGTTCAGCTTCAGCTCTTTCAGCTTCAATGCGTTTTTCTTCAGCTCTTTGTGCTTCAATTTGTTTTTTCTCTTCAGCAATGCGTTGTTCTTCAGCAGCCTTTTCTGCTGCAATACGTTGTTCTTTTGCCAATTTTTCCGCAGCAATGCGTTCTTCTTCTTTAGCAGCTTCTTCATCAGCAATACGTTTTTGTTCTTCAGCAATACGTTGTTCTTTTTCAGCAATGCGTTTTTCTTCAGCAGCCTTTTCATCAGCAATGCGTTTTTCTTCAGCAGCCTTTTCATCAGCAATGCGTTTTTCTTCAGCAGCTTTTTCTTCAGCAATGCGTTTTTGTTCTTCTTCAATGCGTTTTTGTTCTTCAGCAATGCGTTTTTGTTCTTGTGCAGCTTTTTCATCAGAAATACGTTGTTCTTCAGCAGCTTTTTCATATACGATAATTTGTTCTTGTGCAGCTTTTTCTTCAACAATGCGTTTTTGTTCTTGTGTAATGCGTTTTTGTTCTTCAGCAATACGTTGTTCTGCAGCATTTGCAACAATCATGCGTTTTTCTTCAGCAGAAGCCTTTTCATTTTCTATACGTTTTTCTTCAGCTTTTTGAAGAGCATTAGCTTCGTCAAAGCCTTGTTGCTCGCGTTTTAAATACCATTCGTATGCTTCTTTTTGGCGTGAAATGCGTTCAGCTTCAGCTTTTTTTTCAGCAAGAATACGTTCAGCTTCACTTTTTTCAGCAGCAAGACGTTCAGTTTTAGCTTTTTCAGAAATAAGTCTTTCTTCTTCTTGTTTAGCTCTAATTCTTGATGCTATACGTTCAACTTCTTCTCTTTCTGCTTTATTTCTGTCATTGATTCTCTTTTGGAGAGCAATGCGTTTTTGTTCTTCTTTTTCTTGGGCTTGCGCAGCTTCTTGTCTGAGCTGTTCTAGTTTTGCTCTGGATTCATCAGGACCCCCAAATCCAAAAGGAGTTGATGGTTTTGTATTTTCGGTAGTATATATAGAATCGTTATCATCTGTATAATAGATATCATCTGTATCATCTGTATCATCTGTATCATCGTTATACATTGCAGCAAGTTTAGCCAAACGAATTTCTTCAGGTTCATCCTCAATACGTTTTTCTTCATCCATAGATAGTTTTAAAGCGATTGCCAATTGGTTTTCTTCTTCCGATTTTCCGACGTTAGTAAAAGGGATTGATGGTTTTAAAGCTAATTTAGAAATGTTTTTTGAAGAATTATTGGTTAAAGCAGAATTCTTAATGAAAAGACCACTTATATAGAAGGCTTTTCCTTTCGGACAAGCATTTGTTAACTTATTATAATATAGACTTGGGGCTAGAAGAGTTTGAGCCAAAGGAACATCGTTTATAGTATTACCGCTATCAAAAAATCTCCATTTATTTTTATTAACTCTGGCATATGCAATGAAATGAAATGCATCAAATTCTTCATCATTTGCAGATGATTCAATGCGATCAATACATCTCCAAGTTCTTGTAAACGACACACAAGTATATCCTTCAATAGAATTTAAGAAGTTACACAATTCCTGAGGAGAATTAACATACTCATGACTTCCAATTAATTTTTGCCAACCTTTTTCAACTTTTTTTCCTGTTGGTATTGTTCTTCTTTCAAAAAGATTTAAAAACAATTCAAATGTGATTCGTGCATCTCCATACTCACCAAAATTGGGGAAATCATCTGGCATAAAGTTATATTTATTCTGAATTAACTCATATAATGTATAATAATTGGATGCATCCCAGCGAGTAGCTGTATGTGGAGGATTATCACCTAAATCTCTGAATTGTTTAACAATATCTGCTAGTTCACTGAAGGAATGTGGGTCTTTATCTTCGATTTGTTGTATTTGAAAACTATTTTCATCTCTTTGTTCTAATATATTATATACGTGATAATTTGCTAAAAAGGCATATAATGAAGAATTAATCCAACAACAATTAAGGTTTGCCTGTGTAGAAGGGTGGATTCCATTATCGTTAAGTTCTAATATGAGTGGATTAAAGTCATCAAAATTATCATTAATTTGGCATGAAGAAGGAAGCATACCGCCTATTAAATTTTTTTTGGTGTGTTTATTATTATATTTGAGACGCCTTCTTGTTTTCATTGTATTATATAATAATTATTTAAAAATTATTTGGAAAGCAACCATTGGCGAACATGTCCTCTAACTGGTACTTGTTCCTGTACAATTGGAAAAATAGACATAATATCCGAACGAATATTTTTGAGATAATCAAGAACGTAGGGTTCACCACTTAACATCATTCTACTTGGTTTATATGATGTATCTATATCAACTACTAATAATTTTCCATTTTCTGTAAGATTATCTCTTGCATTTTTTAATATTTTAAGGCGACCGTGTTGAGGTATTTCGTGAAAAGCGAACATAATAGTTATAAGATCAACAGGATTAGGTAATTGGACATTTTCTACATCTCCCCAAATAAATTTGGTGTTGCTATCGGAGAATTTGCGCGCAACATCTAACATTTCTGTCGAGGTATCAACAGCAATAATTTGGGCATTTTTAAATTTATTTCTTAAAGCATCTGTAGACATACCTGTACCACAGCACCAATCTGAAACAAATTGTGCATCATCTTTTAAATTTCTAACAATAATATCTCTAATATCGTCACCACTATATGCTGCATTGTCTATTAATTTAGTGATTGGTCTTGCTAAACTGGCATGAATTTTACCTCCAAGGCCAACATTTCCAAAATTATGTATTCGTGGATCGTACGGATATTTATAGGGCATAGATGACATTCCTGTTACATTATTGAAAACTGTTAGACATAATATTATGATTTTATTGAAACTATTCATATTCTATTGAGTATAGTTTTAATCTTATTTTAAATACATTTGTCTTATTTTAATTACATTTGTTTTCGTCTTCGTCTGTAATTGCTTCTGAATCCCCATCACCGTCTTCATCTTTAATAATATCTTTATTGTTGTTTGGATTAATATCGTGTTTATATATATCTTTCACTGTACGAACGTTCAATTCTTTATTAATGTATCTAAAATTAGACATATGTCCTTTTATTGGTTCACCCATAAAGTATAATATGGGTAACTTAGTGTCAGAACCAGGCATCAAAACATCTCCATCAAATATTTTAGTTACATTAAGTTTACCATCTAAGTAAGCATCAACCCTGTTTTGTGTGAGCACAATTGCAAGATGAAAATATTTGGCAATAGGGAAATATTTTAATACAATTCTATGAGTTTCTACTGAAGTTAATTTATGAGTTATAAATGTTTTGCCATCATCATCCATATCAAGATCCTTACATTCTTCTGGAATTTCTGCTCCAGTACTAGTAAATTTTCTTACATTAATGTCGACATATATATCATTTTTGGGACCCCCAATAGCAACACTGACAATATCTTTACCTTTCAATTTGCCAAATTTTCCAATACCATGAGTGAATAGTTCTCTAAATTCAGTATCTTTATTATGTAACCATTTTTCGATTTCAATATTCATGGTATAAGAAACGCCGGGGGAGTCACCTTGTGAAACAACGGGTACACTTTCTAGAGTATGTCTTCCAGTCAACGGTTTTCTCTCTCCAATCCATAATTCTTTATCTGCTAATCCGGACCACTTTGCTCTGTTTTTCTTATTCTTGACGGATATTATAGTAAATATGATGATTATACCAATAATTATACCTGAAACAAATAAATATCCTTTGTTCATTACATGTATTTAATATAAAAATACGTGATGATATGTAAACATAATTAAAAATACGAATAAGAAGAAACACATAAGTATATTGTAAAGATGAAAGAAGACATCGATGTAATCATAAAAAGGTGGAAAGAAATACCGGTTATAAGTAGTCAAATTTTTATGAATCAGTTTCCATACATAGTTGCTCCATGGGATCATTGGAATAAAGTTATGGATGTATTAAAATCTCGTGATGAAAATGAGGATAATAAGATAGAAGAGAAGGTAGTGGTTGAAGTGGATGAGAATGTAGTTTCTTATGTAGAATGCGAATCACCAAAAGAAACCCGTTGTAATGAAGGAGAAAAGATTGAGGAAGAGAATGACGGATATAGGACAGATGTGTCTGAAATGAAGGAATTAGATTTTGACGATAAATCAGTAGACTGGGAGCAAAGTGATAATGAGTTATAAAGGCGAGAAGAAGGGTTTTTTTATTTTTTCATCTTGATTATTTGACCATGATAATAGTGGCGAAGTATTTTTAAAGAAAGATGCGGTCATAGTTTCAATACTGATGCTGTTATTATATTTCTTTTGGAATACATCCTCCATTTCTACATCATTATCAATATTTTCCGGTGATTCACCTATATTTTTTGTTAAAATATCAGAGAAAACATCCTCTAATGTTTTGACGGCAATATCGTCAATACCGTCAAAAATTTCTCTTGATATTTGCATTGGTTCCAAATTCCAATTTTTACCTTCATTCATAAGTGTTATAGCCTTATTTACGGAAATACGTAATTGAATGATAAGAGATTTGTTTAATAAAGGTAAATCATTAAGATTTTCAATTTTAATTCTGGAATAAAAAACGTTATTAACTGAAAATCGATGTAAGTCATAAAAGAAGAGAAATAAGCTGTCCTCGGGTTTTGGATATATTCCCGTAAGACTTTTTAGACCATCTTTAATTTGAAGTTGTCTATTAAAATGACTACATATTCTATAATTTCTTATTGCCCTGAAATTATTTTTGTTTTTTGCTAATATACCAGATAAATCAAAATCAAATAATTTAATATTCCTATTGATATCACACAACAAATTATCAGCCTTTAAATCACCGTGATAAAATGAGACATCTTCTTTTAATGTTATTAATGTAGAAATCAGGTTTGAATAAATTTTTGCCATAAATGGTTCTCTATCATGTATGTCTATGATATCAAATGTCTTTTCAAGAGGCATGTAAGATTTGTCCCATTCAATCGCAAAATATATAACAATATTGTTAGGAATGTACCATTGCGATTTTGTTTTTTGAAATAGTTCTCTTTCATATTCAATTTCTGATATATAGTCCGTTATATCAAGTGTTATTTTCCCAATATTTTCAACATCTATTTCAGCCATACTCTCATATGTGTCTGAATCGTATTCATCATAATCATTAATTGTAAAATCGGTTTTATTACCATCATTCGAGTTATAATATTTAACAATATTACTCATTGCATTTGTAGGAGTAGAATCTGTAGAATTATATAAGGATTTATAAACCTGTATTTCAGTTTTATATGCCTCATAATAGAGTCTTGATGCAGTCAACTTAATAATAAATGATTCGCTTTGCGCGAGTTTTCCCGGCTTATATAATACGACACCAACAAGAATACGTCTGGAATCAAGATCTATAATCTCTGATTCGTGGTCTTCATATTCCTCATCAACATGAGTGTATATTGTTTTATCATAGCTTTCTTTCGATAATACCTTTTTATCATTATTGCGTTTCATTCCCCCAATCTGCTCATTAGTTTGTAAAGTATACAAATCGAAGAAATAATCTTCAAAAATTAGAGAGCCATAAAATATGTACAATAATAATGCCATTTTTTCAGTGAATGAGTCGATTTGAGGTCCACCACCATTAACTATACCAAGTGGTCTTCTAATTGTATTGTCTAACTTTTCAGAAAATTTTTTTGCAATAGTTTTCTCTACTTTTGGAAGATTTGTTATCAAATTATTTAGTTTTTGCGTATATTTCTTTGCGAATCCTTTAATTAAGACAACTAATTCCTGTATATTTCCACCAGGATACTCCGAGTTAAGAATAATTTCTGCGTTATCTTCTATAATTTTAAATTTTTTTAACAATGATGTAGTATTCATTGGCATCACTTGAAAATCTTTTAAAAGAATGGTTAAAACAATATTATTAGACATATCTTACCATTATATTTTATATCTGTATAGTTATATAATGTCAAGCGAAGAAGGTGCTTCAAATTTACAAGAAAGATTACAAAAGCTTGAAAAAGAATGTGCTGCTTTGAGAGCTAAAGCTGGAAAAAGAGTACTTTATTCCCATTCATTTATACTAGACGATGGTATGTATAAATCTTTGTCGGAAGCATTAGAAGCTAATTTGAAACCAAGTGCATCTACAGAGGATGGAGCTAAAAAAGTTTATTCAATAAGAACTCCATCAGAATGGGATAAAATTAGTCCAGAAAGTAAGGATGTATTACAAAAGTATCTTGCTAAAGGCACGTTTGAGAAGATGCATGGACCAGAACCAAGAAGGTGGAGAGCTAGAGTTTCTGCAGAAGAATTTCCATTGACAATTCAATTAGATTTAGATGAGCAACATATGATTCTCAGTAGATACTTGAGACATCAAAAGATGAATGTTAGTGTAACAAGCGATAAGGAACTTCGTTCTGCGGAACGCAAGAGAGCCAGACAAGGGGCTGATGTAGAAGAGGAGAATAAAGAAGATAAAGAAGATACTCTTGAAGATATGATGGGAAAAATGGATACTAATATGGACGTAGGTGGTGCCAAAAAACTAAAAACCAGAAGAAAAAATAGAAAATTAGTAAGGAAAACTACAAAAAAATAAAAAAATGAAAAATAAAAAAATGATTGTTTTTATTGCTTAGACGATAATATTAAGTATGTTTAAATTGTCAAATCGCATATAATACGTTAAAATACGATTATGTATACAAACGCATTGTATGTGTTTGACATTAAGTTTGGTTCAGATGTAGTTAATCTTATGAAGGAGTTTACTCCGCATCCAATTACCGAATCTCGTGAAATGGGAGATAATGTCCTATTAAGTGAGTTGTGTAATATGTATGATAACTTTTGTGTGTATACGCAAAAAAAGGTTAAAAAGTTGAACACAGAGTTGAGTCGTTGTAAGAATTTTGAAGATCAACAAGATATTCAAGAGGATATTGCCGATTTATATTACGATATGAATTGTGTAACGGACTACCAACTAATGAAGTTTCAACCCAGAGTTTGTACCGAACAAAAACTTAAAGATTCTATAAAAGGTCTTTAAGTTATAATATTCTGAGGAATACCGCAAAGGCATTCCTCAGAATATGGTATGGCATTAGCCAACGCAATAAAAAAATTGTGGGGGCGGAGTCAAAAAAAAGTATTTGTACTGAGGCACCTAAAGGTGCGTATCAATTTAAGGATAAATCATTCGATGTAGCGTTAAGGACGAATACATCGCTTATTTAACGACTTTGGACGAAATATCAATTGCTTATTTACGTAATTCTAGTATGTCAACATACGCTTATTACGAAAATAAGCAATTGATATTTAACGGGATTAGGCGAAATATGTGATTGATTCTTCCCTGATTTATCGGCGTAATATGGGTTACCCTCGACAGCTCTCTTGACTAATGGGGAGCTAAATACTTGGACGGTGAGGAGACATTGTGGCAAAGTCGGCTTTTCGGACTTATTGGTGAGATTCCAGTAAGTTCGTCGTGGTATGGACGCTTATGTCGGGGTTTGGCTGATGCCAACCAAAAGTTCTTGCATATAAATGCCTTTTCGTAAACTGGGGGACTACATTCCCAGACAACTAAATTCAGCATTTCTCTTCCGTCGACCTGAACAAGGAGCGGAAGACACGCTATCCTACACTTGGTTTACGGTGAGTTGTCATATAGATATTAGTGACTAAGATTGCGAGCTCAGTAGAGACGCATCCTGGCCGGGGGTCTTAGTCAATGCTAATACGCTATGACCAGTAAACGAAAAGTATATATTCTGTGTTTATATGTAAGAACAAAGAGAAAATATCTGCCTTATTGGGTATTTTCGTGAAGTTTATTGAACAAAGATTAGACGTATTGGGAGCTATTGCAATAGTGAGCATTTATGCTTGCAAAGAGATTGCTCATAGCCTGCCACTGCGCAGTGTTTAATAAATGTCCTGAAATACTCAATGGGGTAGATTAACATTTTTTTATCTCTTAGTAATTACCAGTATAAATGCCGTAAGTGTATTTTATTCTTCTTTTGGCTTTTTTACCTCCGAATAAACCAAATCTTTTTTTTGGCTTTTTAGTTTCTAATTCTGGTTTTTGTTCATATAGAGTCTTAATAGTAAGAGATTCTAAATTTTTTTCTAAAGTATCAACACGTTCATTCAATTTTATAAGATATTGATATAGTAATTCTTCCATAGATTCTTCTTCAGACTCAGAATCTTCCTTAAACGAAGAGTCTCCTCCGAACAAACCGAAAAATTTTTTTGGCTTTTTAGTTTCTAATTCTGGCTTTTTAGTTTCTAATTCTGGTTTTTGTCCATATAGAGTCTTAATAGTAAGAGATTCTAATTGTGTTTCTAAAGTATCAACACGTTCATTCAATTTAGTAGCATACTGGTGTAATAGTTCTACCATAGATTCTTCTTCCATTGTATAATATATTACACAGATAATATTTTTTGATTATTCATTAATAACGACTTCTCCAACAAGTTTATTATCTTTTAGTAATTGACCATTTTTTAAAATATAAATAGCTCCTTTTTTCGTTTTAATTGTAATTACTTTTTCCTCATTTTGTAATTCATCATTACATTCTGTTTGTGTTTCTTCAGATACAAGTTCTGTTAATGAATCTAATTTTGAATTCAATTTTTCATTTGTTCGTGTAAGAGATTCAATTTTATCTTGTAAATGTACATTTTTTTTTTCAAACTCTTCAGCAGCATTTTTCCAGCGAGTTGCATAAGAAACCTTTAAGAAATCTTCCATTTCATTTTGTTGTTTTTGTTTTAAATCATTTAATACTTGAATTTGTTGATCTTTCTCCTCAATAATAGTATCATGTTTTGCAATCTGTTTATTTGTTCTATCTTCATACTCTTTAATATTAGTTAATATACTATTAAATAAGGATGATATTTGTGATTCCATCTCAATCTTTTATATATTTTCTCATAAAATGTGTTTAAATCATATTATTGTGTATGAATGAATAAGAATAGTATATTTATATATAGTTCTATAATATGAATCAATCACAAGAAGGTGGAGTAATATCTATTAATGATGAAAATGATAGAATGCGTTTTGAATGTCCACTTTCACTTGAGATCATGGAAGACCCAGTAATTGCAGAAGATGGAATTACATACGAAAGAGAAGAGATTGAGCGTTGGATTTCTACACCAAGAAAGGCAAGCCCACAGCTTATTGCCTCTTTCACACAAGCACAGGAAGAATTGGCTCAAATCGCATCAAACAATGATGGAACTCCTGAGATGCAGACGCGTCATCAGGAAGCGATAAACGCTGTTGAACAGATCCGTCGTGAAATAGAGACCGCCGAAACGCTTACTTCACCAACTACAAATCTAAAAATGGGGGAAAAACTTATTCCGAATACAATTTTAAAAGATATTATAGAAAATAGTATTTTTGATAAAGAACACGCCTCAACACAAATACAAACAGAAGAAAAAGAGGTTGATTCGACTGAAGTACAAACAGAAGAAAAAGAGGTTGATTCAATTGATGTACAAACACCAGAAAGTATAATTGATGAAACATTAACAGAGAATGCACTGGAAATAGTTGACAAAGTATCGGATAATATTATTGATGAATATATTGGTAATGAAATGTTGAAGACAAGAAAAAGCAAAGCTAGAGATAAGAAGAAAAGGCAAAAAAAAGGGAAAAAAGAGCGAGACAGAATTGAGAAAGACAAAGCATTAGCTGAGGAAGCAATTGTAAATGCTAGGAATGCTATGGCAGCTCAGACCATAACTGAGGAAAAATATTTGTTTTACGGGGTGGAATGGGAACAACTTATGAATAAAGTTGGTTTAACAAAAGAGGGATATATAAGTGACTGGAGTGACGATATTTTTGCTGATTTTTATATAATTAAGGCTCAAAGTTACGCTTTTCAGTATTTAAATAGAGGCAATGGAGCCACAATAAAAGATTTAATGAAAGAGGGAATTCCGTATTTAATACATAAAGAAGCGTATCAGGCAGAGAGTTTTAGATTTACACCAGATGGGAGGGTTGATAAGGATTTAATTAAAAAGGAGATAAAGGAGTGGCTTAAAAACATAATAGAAATCCAAGATCGTCTACTTAAGGCTGGATTTTGGGAAGAAGGCCAAGAAGCGGAAGACAGATTTAAAGAGGAAATGAAGAAAAATGATTCCCTAAGGAAGGATGTGGATGCTTTTAAAGTATACAGAGATACGGAAAAACACATTCTTAATACGCGCACAGCATTATTAAGTGTTGAAATGGACAAGAAATATTGGGGAGCAGCGACTAAACTAAATAATAAAGGTGAAGAAGTTGGACTAAATATATTCACTGCGGCTAATACAACAATTGAACAAAAGTTTCAGGGGCTTTTCTTGTTTTGGCTAAATTGTATAAATTTGACTGGTAAAATGTCTTTACAAGAAATTCAAGAATTTGTAAATAGTATGTTTTATAGAATGACTGTCATACAGATGCAAGAATTAAACGGGAATCTTCCTATAGAACAATGGAATTTTGAGATGGTAAGAAGAGGTCTACGTGTAGGTTATATATCTGGAGCTGCAGTAATTGCTGCATGGGTTAGAATATTACATGACTTTGAGACAATAAAATTAAAAAACGAACAGATTCTTAAATTAAGTAAGTGGTGGTCCGAGATAGCGTCGCATGTGGGTGATGGTACGCAAAAAGGGGGAGTAATATATGTAGACAATGAAAATGACCAAGATGATTTTTATTGTCCAATAACTTTGGAAGTTATGGAAGAACCCACTTTGGCTGAGGATGGTTTTTCATATGAAAGAGAAAATATTGAGGATTGGTTTAGAAGGAAAAAAGCAAATAATGAACCCATAACATCTCCTAAAACGGGAGAAGTCATGGGTGATAAGCTCTTTCCGAATACAACTCTTAAAAATATAATACAGAATACCCGTTTTGAAAGAGAACCAACTTCAGATATTAATACTCAAACAGAAGAAAAAGAGGTTGATTCGACTGAAGTACAAACAGAAGAAAAACAAGTTGATTCAACAGAAGTACAAACAGAAGAAAAGAAGGTTGGTTCAATTGAGGTACAAACACCAAAAAGTGTAGTTGATGAAATATTGAAAGAGAATGCGAAAGAAATAGCATTGGCAAACATAATTGATGAATACATTGGAGAAGGAGTTGGAAAAGAGCTTCGTGAAATATCAGAGGAAGAACTACGACTTTCTGCTGAAATATTAAAGACTAGAAAAAACAAGAATAAAGACAAGAAAAAAAGGCAAGAAAGGGCAAGAAAAGAGCGTAAACGTCAAGAAGAAGAATTGCGAAAGGCGAAAGAAGAAAGGATTAAAGATGCTACTGAAGCAATGAACACTGGTCCAGAGACTAATAAAACAGTATTAGATGAAGAAATTGCTGCTGCAAAAGAGTTGGAGTTGAAAAGAGCTAATAGGGATATGTATACGATTGATTGGAAAAATCTTATGGAACAATGTGATTTAAAAGAGGATGGAAGTTTACCCGATCAATTATTGATAGATATTGTAATTGATTTTTATGTAGAAAGTGCTCAAACAGAATTAAATAAATATGGGGATAAAGATGGAAATTTTGTTGTAGATAGCGAAGATAAAGAGAGGAAATTTGAAGTTACATTAATTGCGGATGATGCTTTTCAGTTAGAGAATCTGCAAGTTGGTAATGATGGGATTGTAAAGAAGGAATTAATAGAAAAAGAGTTGCGTGAATGGCACGATCATATAGGGCAGGAGATCGAGGACAATAACGATCAGTTCCAGCTGTTGGCGTCGAAGATGGAAAAGCTAAGGAAGAAGAATCAGCTGACGGACGAGTCCCTGGACGTTCTCAAAACCGAGGCCGAGAAAAGCCCGGAGTCGTTGGAGAAGCTTTTTATCACAGATAAACACATTCGTAATTTACATAAAATGAATATATCCCAAGAAAAAGAAACCGAATATTGGGGTGCAGAGAAAAGACTGGTTCCGAATGGTTATATGGTTCGTGGAATGGTGAATAAGAGTAATTCTTTAGAGGAAATATTTAATGATGTATTCACTTTTTGGGTAAATATACAACCAATGATTGATCAGATGAATAATGAAAAACTTGAAGAACTTGCTAGAAGTGATTTTTATTTAAATACAACAATAAAAAAGGTATATCCATTAACGAGTAGTTTGCCGATATCTGAATGGAATTTTGATATGGTTGTAAGAGGATTACGCGTAGGTTCAATATGTGCATCAGCCATGATATGTGCGTGGATTAGTAGATTAGCATTACACAAAAAAGGTTCTGCGGAATATAATGAAGAGATTCAGAAAATAGCAAAATATCATGCTATGATAACAGATTCTTATAATGGGGTAAAGGATAAAAAGAAGGAACTGTTGAATATGGTTAAAGAGCAGGGTGATTTAATAGATAAAGAAGCAGAAGCTTTGAGTATAGAAAAGAAGATACATGAACTTGAAAAGGAACGGTTTGCCGATGATCACCCATATTACTCCAAATTTGATAAGAGTATAAGTAAGAAATATGAAAAAAGGGCTTCTAATTTAAGTTCTAATATTGTATGGTTTGATAAGTATCAAGCAAAAATTAGAAAACTTTTAGATAAGGTTGAAAAATCTTCATTAAGTAAAGAGGATGATGATTGGCTTTCAAAACAATTATCTTTAAGAGATTCAGCACAATATCAGAATTTGTATAAAGAGATTTTAAAAAAGAAAATCCCACATACTACTTTAATTGCCTATTTGAAAATACATAATGAAGATTTCGCAGGTGTTGATGAATGTTTAACTCAAGATGAATGTGAAAAGATTTATAGTGATTTGGATATGTCAAAATATGTTGAGAATATGACTCCTCAGAGAAGAGAAAGTTTAATTGGTCTTGGTATTAACCCAGAAAATATGATAAAATCTACGAGGGAGGTTGGATTTAAAGAAACTGTAAATGGATTGAAGAAAGAGATGGAATCATATATGCTTGAAAATCATGGTCGTAAGCCGACACCCGATGAAATTGTATTGTGGGCGAATACTTTATATAATGCTTTAACAAAGGATGATGATAAGGAAAAAGGTACTGAGGAGTCAAAGAGGTAAGAATGATTATTTAACATGTTCTTCAATTTTGTAAAATGTTTCCATATGTTTTTTAGCAAATTCCTTATATTTGTTGTATTCTTTTTCAGAAAAATTTTCAAAATTGGTGGATATATGTTGATATGTATCGTTTAGATTAAACATTTTTTCATCTTTCATAATTTTTTTAATACCTGAAAATTCGGTTTTTCCTAGGTAATCACATCCTTTTCGAAATATACCTACAAAATAATCAGCTTGTGGTTGTTCATCTATTTGTGCAGGGAGTGCTACATCCATTTGTTTTTTAGTAAGTTTCTTAAACAAGAATAAACAAATTTCATTTTCATCACTATCTCTGAAAACAAATATGCCTTCGGTTTTGTTTTGTTTGGTATTGGAGGAGGTACTAATAGACAAAGATTCTTCCATTATTTGATATATATACACTATGTTTAATATGATATTATAGTTTATAAGTATTCATTCATCATTCCAACCCTTTTAGGACCTCTTCTTCCACAAAAATGAACAAATATATGTGTATCGGGTTTTTTATCAAAAGAATGTTCGCCACCTCTTTTTTCAACTACATAATTGTTCAATGATATATTATACATATCATGTTCTATCAATTTATAGCATAATGCGGGTTGTTCCCAACAACCCAATACTTTATCCTCAGCTAATAGTTTTCTGTATAGTTCGTATGTTTCATCAAATACATTTTTAACTTTTAAAGACGGACGAAATAATAATATTCCGGAACAAATACCAGGTTTTGATGTGAAATATGTGTCTTTGGTAATATTTCCTGAAAAACTGTTACTTTTTTGAGTAACACTATTATATCCGTATACTTGTATTTTATTGTCGATAGAATTAAATGAAGGCAGGGGTTTAACAACAACAATATCAGTATCAAGATATAAGAAAATATCATTTGTATCGTAATTCTCTATATAATGAAAAAATCTGGTTCTTAAAACAGCTGACATCTTGTTGCTTCCACATTTAACTTTAATAACTTCAACATTAGTAAGATCAAAATCCAATTTTTCAAGAAATTGAGGTATATCCGTAAGTAAATAAATAAGTCCGTGGAATTGTCCATTTTTTCTTAATGAATCTATACATATTTTCGCTTCTTTAAGATATTGCTTATCTTTACAAGCACATATATAAATCTGTAACATAATATATACATATCAAATAATGGAAGAAAAAAAGGACGAGTCATTTCCGAAGGAAAACGAACCGTCTCCGTTTGTCTTGCCTCGGCGGAAGGGGAAGCCAAAGAAGAAATCTACCAACAAGGGGGCGCTATTCCAGGATATAGATAATAAAGATGTGATGGAGTGGATAGACACTAGCTTCTATAATTATGAAGAAGGTATTGAAGAATTAGATGAGATGGATGATTTATTAAGGCATTTGCGTATGGGTAATACAGAAGAGTCTCCAAATTTAAAGAAAGATGAAAAGAGTATAAACAGTCAAAAATTCTCTAAATTTCTAAAAGATATAGATGATGTGTATATTGACAGAGAGTCAAGTCCTATTAATCAAAATGAATTTGAAGGTATATATGGAAAGGATAGAAATTCATTTCAACCAGTTGTGATTGAGGGTAAAGATTCATCCCATTTAATAAAGGGTTTTTTGGTGATTCCTGGTGAGGTAATTGAAAATACGCGTTTAGGGCCAGTTCTCGGGCGGAAACACGAGGGTGTTATACCTAGGGCTCGTGATATGTTGGACGACGCGATAAAATATGAAACTGATGATAATGAGATAGCGGATTTTATGTCAGATAAAAGTTCAAATTGGGATTTTGATATTTCTGAGAAGGAGTTAGAACGTTTAAATACAAAGAGTCCAAATATAAGAAGTATATCTAAAATCATAGATAGGGTGGATGAAGAGAATTCTATTAGATTAGCTGAAAAACAAGAAAAGATTGTTTCTCCAGATAGACGTTCGCATTCGCCATATAATAATGTGGGTCTAAATTTTGGAGGATGGCGTTTGAGAAAGATGTAAAATTCGTTTATAAATGATTAATTTTTTTTAGAATAAGGCTAAAGGAATGAAACAGGTGATACTTGTAACTTTATCCGGTTATAATGAGTATAATATATCACTAATAGAGCAAATAAAGAAGACGTCTGATATAGATGTAATATTGGCATGGGATAAGAAGGGAAGTAAGGAAATAAAGGAAGATGAATTGAATATAATAAATAATTGTGATGAATTGTTTAGAATATATGGAGAGAAGGTAAGAAATTTTAATGGTAGATGGGAAGATAATCCCGCAAAGTTGGGTGTATTGCATTGGTTTTCTCAAAGTGAGAAATATGATTTTATGTGGGTGTTTGAAGATGATGTGTATGTAAAAAATTGTAAAGAGTTTATAGATTGTTATTCAAATCATACAACAGATATAATTTGTAAACATGATTCTAAGTTACCTTTTTGGTATCCGGGGTATAGAGTTGGTGATAAAAATTTACTGAGTAGAGATAAGGATTTTGTGTATTCGCATCTATATATAGTAAGATATTCCAAAAAAGCATGTAAAGATATAATAAATGAGATAGTGGAATCTGATGAAACGAATCATCATGAATTATGGATTCCTTATGTAACTTTTAAAAAGGAATTATCGCATTCTAATTTATTATCAAAGCATTTATCTGGTTTAAGAACGAATCCGACATCTAATACAAAGAATTCTTTTTCAAAGATATCGCATGAAATATGCCACCCATATAAACACAAGCTTGTACAAAGCAATTGAAAATGAAGGTAATAATTGGATTGAACATATGTTTTTTAAGATATCCGTGTTTAGTAGTAACATTGTATCCACGTTTTCTGTAATAATTGCGTACACCATTACCTGAGATGACGGCAATATTTGAATATCCGTTGTATAATGCTATTCTTTCCGCATCTTTTAGTAATTTAGTACCAAATCCTTTGTGTTGGGAACCTTTAGATTGTCCAACACCGCTTAAGTCACCATATACGTGTAATTCGCGTATGAATGCACTATTTTTAAGTTCTGGAAACGTTGGTATGTTAGATTTTCTCCAAGGTATTCTGAGGCGAATAAATCCATAAAGGACTTTTTCGTCGTTTGTTTCATAACTGATGAAAATTTCAGTACCGTAGCTGGATTCATATTTACGTATTTTTCGATATGAATCTTTGATTTCTTTACCTTTAACTTCACGACAACGAATACATTTACAATTACTGATTTTAGATAAAGATTGTCTCATATTTGGTTCTGAGCATCCGCCTTTGATATAACTGATAGGTATATCTCTAATAACTCTATTTAATCGAATCCATGGATGCATTCGTGTTTTGGCGTATATGAGGACCTCTTTTAATTTTTCATCGGAATAAGGTTTATACTTGCCGTTTTTGTACATATTTTCATAAACGGACCATGGTACGACTGAGACAGGATATATTTTGATTTGGTCTGCTTGTAACAATGGGTTATAAAGTACTTCATCGAACATTTGTATATCTTTTTGGGGATTGCTACCGTATAGATTAGGCATAAGATGTACATCTAATTTGAAGCAATTATGTTTTAAAAGGGATATAGCATCTATAGTATGTTTAATAGAATGTCCTCTATTAGACATTTTTAATATTTTGTCATTTGTATGTTGTAAGCCCATTTGTATTCTTGTACAACCGAATGAACGAAATTTTGCGATTTCTTGTAAAGTAATGGTATCTGGTCTGGTTTCTAATGTCAATCCAATGACACGAATTTGAGCGGATTCATTTAACAGCATTTCTGTTTCAAGTGGGAATCTTTCTTTGCGATTAGAATAGATAGCAGTATTTGCGGCATAATATATGTCTCTTACAAATTCAATTTGATATTCGTTTGGATATTCACTGAAAGTCCCGCCTAAAACGAGTACTTCAAGTTTATCAATAGTATGTCCCATACGTAAATATTGAGAAATGCGTACATTAACTTGTGCAACACAATCATAATTGACCGAGCATGCTCTGGCGACGCCAGGTTCTTCTGCTAAGTATGAGCGTGGTTGGGCGATCCAACCATTTTCTTCTCTTGCAGGTTCACTTGGACAATAATAACAATTATGTTTACAAGAAAACATTTGTTTTTTCCTTTCACCTGTTTTTGAGTCAGTATATTCTGGAAAAGCGTGAGTGAATACAGTTACAACTAGAACTCCTGATTGACTTCGCATAGCTCTTTTCAGTACAACTTTATAAAAGTTAGGTTTATTTAGTTGTAATCTGTTGTAACTAGCTACAATATCAACTTTACGAAAAGTAATTTTATGTATTTTTTGGAATGCTCTCATATTTTTTTCAAGTTGTTTCCAATTAGTTGCATTTAGATTTTCCTTGACAAAATTGTCAATGGATGGTCTGTTTTTTAAGTCATCGTATGCGATAGTATGAAGTTTATCAAAGCAAGATATATCTTCGATATCATGTGATATATTTGTACAAGACATTATGAATTGTGTGTTCTATTGTGTTTAACATTATTTAGAGAGTTAACAATCATTTTTAGATAAAAATGATTATAACATAAATGAAATAGTATATATAAGATATAATGGACAAGAATCTTAAATTAATATGTAGTCAAAAACAGGCTACTACACAGATTGGGTTTACTTCATCAGAGTTTCAAGATAGTCTTGATGGTGAGTTTAAGGATTCTGTAAATGAGATGGCTATAGAAAAGATTAGAAAAGATATCGAGGGTCGTTGTATTGGTTCGGGTTATGTTGTTCCGAATACGATAAAATTAGTAGAGAGGGGTAGTATATCGTTTCCACATGAAGCATTACAGTTACATTATTCAATTAATGTAGTATATGAATATACTCTTTGTAATCCAAATCCGGGAATAGTATTAAATTGTAAAGTAGTAACTAAGAATCAGATTGGTATTCTTGGTCGTTTAAACAGTGAGATATCACCTCTTGTCATACTTATACCTCGCGATTTATGTGATAAGGGTAAGTTGAACGTATTAGATAATTGTAAGAAAGGTGATCAAATAAGTGTAGTAGTAGTAGCAAAAAAATTTGAGCAAAACGACAAGAAGATAACTGTAATTGCAGAATTGGAATAAATTTTCTGTAAGACGGGTTGTTTTCTCAGTAAAATTCGTGAAAACAATATAAGTTGAATGCTATAAATAATAGTAATATATAGATATGTCAATTCTTGAAGTTAAAGATACAAATGTGGATTCAAAATTAAAGAGGTATACTTTATTTCCTATACAATATCCAGAAGTATGGAAGATGTATAAGAAACATTTAGCTGCGTTTTGGACTGCAGAAGAGATAGATTTAGCAAAAGATGTTGTCGATTGGGATAAATTGAGCAATGATGAGAAACATTTTATTTCAATGGTATTGGCTTTTTTTGCGGGAAGTGATGGTATTGTTCTTGAAAACTTAGTTGAAAGGTTTATGACCGATATTGACATTCCCGAAGTAAGGTCATTTTATGCTTTTCAAACTGCGGCGGAGACTATTCACAGCGAGACTTATTCTCTATTGATTGAAACATTAATTCAAGATTATAATAAAAAGACTATTTTGTTTGATGCAATAAATAATTTTGAGTGTATTAACAAGAAAGCTCGTTGGGCAACAAAGTGGATTGCTGATGAAAAATCAGATTTTGCAGAACGTCTTGTTGCATTTGCTGCGGTAGAGGGTATATTTTTTTCGGGAGCATTTTGTTCAATATTTTGGTTGAAGAAGCGAGGTCTTATGCCTGGTTTATGCTTAAGCAATGAATTTATTAGCCGTGATGAGGGACTACATACTGAGTTTGCTATTCTTGTGTATCATCAATTTGCAAAAAAGCTGGATTCGAGTAAAATTATGAATATTATAATGGATGCTGTAGAAATTGAGAAAGAATTTATATTAGAGGCACTACCATGTAACCTAATTGGAATGAATTCTAGGTCCATGTCTGATTACATAGAGTTTGTTGCAGACCGATTACTTGTACAATTGGGATGCAAAAAAGTATATAATAAAAAGAACCCTTTTGTATTTATGGAAATGATTAGTATGGAAGGTAAAACGAATTTTTTTGAAAAAAGGGTATCCGAATATTCAAAAGCAGGAGTTAGTGCTTCAAACACATCTGTAAATTCCAGTGTAAAATCATTTAGTATTGATGCCGATTTTTAAATAAAGTAAAAAAAAAATAAATAACCCTTCTTTTAAATTAAGAGGATTCGATAAATAGTTGATTCTTATTATGGTTGCCCATGAAGCAGGATTAATAAAATTCCAAAATATTTTTCGTCAAAGAATGGTATATTCCAGAAATTTAGAAACTAAAGTACATAGATGTAATGAAATAAGCGTGTCGATAGTAAAAAATGTAGAAAGTAATTTTTTAACAAAAAAGATAAGTACTAATGCGTATCATCTCTACACAACAAAGTTAATACAAATTCATAAAGAATTAAGAAATAGTTGTGAAAGTAATAGATTTGTAAAAAGACATATTTGTGTAACGAAGGTAGAGTTAAAGATTAGAGACCTTTTAACGTATATTACTTGTTATGATTTAAGAACTCTTTTAAATTGGATAATGAATGGTTCGGAACATTCGGTGGTAGATAATCCAAAAACTACGAGTTTTTCTGAAAAATTAGATTTTATCGAGAATGTATTTATACCGATACGTTATGAGAAAAATATTGACGATATTATAAATGTAGAATCGCCAGAAGATCAAGTGATAATTGACGCATCTGAAGAACAAACACGAATAACAATCTATGATTTTATAGAGGATGTACAATATACTATTTATGGTAATTTCAAGAAAGATTCAATAGATTTATGTAAAATATACACATTTTACAATGATAAATATAATACTCTTCTTGAAAAAATATCAAATCTACATATTCCCGATGATTTTAAGTATGGATTTTTAAAACAAACACGAGTGGATGATATTGTTGGTAAATCTGACACGGATGTTGCAAGTACAATATCAGTAGCATTTAGCAATGCTAAAGAGTATAAATGTATGCCATTGAATATTCTTGTTGCGCATTTTATGAATGGAGATATTGAATCTAAAGCTTATATGTTGACATTGCTGCTCCTTTATGAAACAAATACAAGATATGTAGCTACTGTATTATTTGACTTCTTAATGAATAGTGAAAATTCTTCAACAACTGTTCATGAAATATATTGTAATATGCATTGGACTATTCAAAAAGAATTTGAATATTCTTATAGGAAAACTACAGAAAAAATAAAGAGTATGGAAATTAGTACTGATAAAATTCCCTATGATAAACGTCTACTAATATCAAATGCCCCAGAACAAGCAAAGGCAAAAGCAGTTGATAAACTTAAGAGTGTTAATTCATCAGAAGGCGGAGGTAAGGCGCAACAATGGTTAGATGGATTTTTAAAAATTCCTTTTTCAAAGTACAAAACCCATATTGTTATTGATGAATTAGACAAATTTAAGTTAAAATTATCAAAATTACAAAATCAAATGTTAGTAATTAAAAGATATAATGCTCTTAGTACATTTCCTTCAAATACAAGCCATAATATCACTACACTTGTATCAAAAATCAGAAAAATTCACAAAAATCTTAATTCTGACAAGCTGGATATAACAATATTTGAAAATAAGTTAGATGAAACAAGAGAATCAGCTACATCATTTGACTCAAATGATTCAAGTAACTCTAATATGTCCAATCTTTCTAATATCTCAAATATTAGTCCAAATAATCGACTTAAAAAGATGCCAAGCATAAAGATGTTGAGAGGACATTCATCAAGCCCTACGTTTGGTAGGAGATCCAGGATTAATGATGAAAGCGATTCATCATTTGATGAAAAAATATCACTTATAAATGGAACATTACAAAGAAGACGCACATATAGACCAGTTTCACGAAAGATATTTGATGAGACTGATACCGAATCCGAATCAGACAATTCAAAATCAAAATGCTTTTTCTCTGAAAAATCGTTGTATTTAGAACTTGAATCTTTCTGTAATAATTGGGATATATATGAAAGTGAAAAGAGAGTTTATGTTTCAAATATTAAAGAGAAACTTGATGATGCTTGTTTTGGTCACGATGATGCTAAATTAGAAATTCAAAGACTGGTTGGTCAATGGATTAATGGTAATACAGAGGGAACCGTTATTGGAATACAAGGACCACCTGGAAATGGTAAAACAACTCTTGCTAAAATGGGTATGTCAAAATGCTTATTAGATGCCGATGGTAAACCAAGACCTTTTGCAATGCTTACATTGGGTGGTAGTTCTAATGCCTCGACCTTAGTTGGTCATAACTTTACTTATGTTGGTTCAACATGGGGTAGAATAGTTGATATTCTCATTGAAAAAAAATGTATGAACCCAATCATATATATTGATGAGGTCGATAAAGTTAGTCGCACTGAACATGGTAGAGAAATAACGGGAATTTTAACACATCTTACTGACTCAACACAAAATGACCATTTTGAAGATAGATATTTTTCAGGTATACCATTTGATTTATCAAAAGCTATTATCGTAATGTCTTTCAATGACCCATCCTTAATTGACCCCATATTAAGAGACCGTATGCACATTATTAAAACAAATCCACTATCTACACCCGATAAACTTCATATTATTAATAGTTATGTTCTACCATCAATGCTCGAAACGGTTGGATTCAATAAAGAAGATATAATTATAGATAATGAAACATCTAAATATCTTATAGAATCATTCACATATGAAGCCGGTGTTCGTAAACTTAAAGAGCTTTTATATGAAATTATTAGAGAAATTAACTTACGCTCTATAATTAATACAACTAAACAAAAGCTACCATTTACTATCTCTAAAACCGTTATTAATGAAATTCTTAGAAAGAAACACAAAATTCGCATTAAATCAATTCATTCAGAGCCTAAAATTGGTCTTATTAATGGATTATATGCCACTGGTGCGGGTATTGGTGGACTAACTACTATAGAAGTTTTTAGAGCATACAGCAAAACCTTTCTTGAACTTATACTAACAGGAAGTCAGGGAGATGTTATGAAAGAAAGTATAAAATGTGCTAAAACTATCGCATGGAATCTGATTCCAGATGATTTTAAAAAGAAATTTTATAACTCATCGGAAAAAGACAACAATGAAAATTCAAACGTTTTTGCCCTTCATGTTCATACTCCAGAGTGTGGTACTCCAAAAGATGGACCATCCGCTGGTGCAGCTATTACACTTGCTATTCTATCACAGTTAACAAGTATAGCTATCCGAAATGATGTTGCAATGACTGGAGAAATTGATCTTAATGGTAATGTCACCGCAATCGGTGGACTACAATCTAAAATTCAAGGAGCATTAAGAGCAGGTATTAAAAAAGTTTTGATACCATTAGATAATAAGCCAGATTTAGATGACATTATTCGTGATGAACGTATACTTGAAATCACAGATACGAATGTTGACTTTACAGTAATAACAGTTGAACATATATTTGATATGATACCACATGTTTTAGTTAAAAACAAACTTAAATTTATTAATTATACATGAGTATAAAGTAATTAATGGCTTATGAAATACCTATTGCTACACACCCATCTTATATCAACAATAATCATCCAATTTGTACTACTATTTCTGTAATTAATACAGACACTAATCCTCAATTCGCTACCAATGCTACTCAAATTAGTATAACAGAATCATATATCATTCAAGATGTAATACCGGAACATATTATTCATAAAATGAATTTAGAAATAACTTACATAAGAAATGCCTTATTTCTAAATGGTGGTCTTTCCCTAATCTATTTCATATTCTATTCAAAGATATATACTTCTTTTTCAATAATTATATCGTGTTATGGTAATATTATAATTCGACTTAAAAACTCTGTAAAAATACGAAAATTAGAATTAAATCTATTAATTTTTTTAATTATATTAGACACTTTATGTAGAACCTGGTATTGTATTGTTTATATAAACGAAAAAAAAATATTCAACCAATTTGTTAATATTGTGGGTTTGTTCGCAATATATATATTGTCATCACAATGTAACTTGTTCATTATTTTAGTATTATCCAATAGTAATGTTATGTATTATGATGAACGAATTAATCTTACTGATTTAATTAATCTTGATTCGCCTTCTTTATAAAAAAATGAATAGTTAATATAAGAAAAGAAACAAATATGGATTACAAAATACTGTTACTATCACTATT
>CEQM01078486.1_pt1 | contig 27792 bp, 19 predicted proteins | sample 531111 | NCBI WGS metagenome assembly CEQM01 (sample SAMEA2621278, study PRJEB7988) | marine metagenome | biome: marine biome (ENVO:00000447); feature: deep chlorophyll maximum layer (ENVO:xxxxxxxx); material: "saline water (ENVO:00002010), including plankton (ENVO:xxxxxxxx)" | depth 120 m
ATGATTATGCTTGTTTTTGCATTTTATGGTCTATTTTTTATAATGGCCGCAGCAGGCGCTAGGTTAAGTGTAAGGAATACACAAGTTAAGGAAGGTTATAGTGGTGTTTCTACACCAACTATTGGAATAATAGTAGCAGTATTATTGGTGGCTTTACTGATTGGTCTGAATATTAGTGGTGAAAGACTTATGGCGAGTCGTTCTTAGAAAAAAGAGTTTCGCTCATTTCACAGAATTTATAGTTCAAAATCTGTGGCTGTATCAGGATCGATATCAAAATCAATATTATCCCAAGCATGTATATCTTCTTCATCTGTTCGCAACAAAGACGAGATAAGTTGTCTTGAAAAGTGTCTACATATACATTCACAGTTGCAACGCATATGAACGGGGTAAACCCTTTCAGTTCCAAGATTCGGATTGAAGATGTCTAGAGGCTTATTCTTCTGATGCCTTAAACAACATTTACACTTGTCCAGTTGTTTAACCATATAATCTTGGTCATTAACCGTAACGCTAAGAAGATCGGCCAAGCATAAATAATTAGAGCGAGTTTCACGTATCCAGTCACTTGGTAATTGATTTGTGTATAATCTTGTAAGATTTTTTGCACGAGAAAGGGTACCTTGAACTTGAATATCTGTAAAACAATTTCTGAAAAGCTCTCTGTGTGTTGGGTCAAACTGATATATCTTAATTGTTATATCAGTTGGAAGTCTTTCGAACAAGTTCATATTGTGAAATATGTCTACAATAATACTATCAATACCATAAACCTCATTAACATTGTTCTAAGAGTTATAGAATGTCATTTTTATTGTTAAATGATGGATTAAATAGAAGAAAATATATGAATAGATAATATGCCAAAATTTAAGGATTATCCCGAATTTAGTCCAAATCTGACCCCAAAACAAATTTTTGCACTAGGTAGTTTTATTGATTGGGGTGGTTATTGGAGGGATATTAATTCAAGTATTTTGGGTAAAAGATTAAGTAATCAACATAAAGAATTCAAATTTTTGAATGATATACCTGAACATTTATTAATAAATCCGAAAAAAGACTACAAGAAGTATAATAGGTATTCTGTAAAAGCTGGTTCTTCTTTAAAAGAATGGGAATCAAAAGATTGGATTCATCCACAAGATCCTTATGGTTGGGTACAATGGTATTGTAGATTTTATAATGGTAGAAGAACTGATGATGACAAGAGGCAAATAAAGCGATGGTTGAGTTTGGCTGGTCCTAATGGAAGATTTAGAAAAGCTCTTATAAATAAGATAAAAGACAAAAATACAAAATTTAATGATGAATCCGTATCTCCGGTAATACGTCAAACATTACAACAATGGGGATATAGATTAACACAAAAGGATTTTAACATAAAGTATTAATAATGTATTATAAAACTCGTAGAAAACCACTTAGTTTAAAGTACAATAAATCGTATGATGTAGTTATTGTAGGTGGTGGTATAGCTGGTTTATATTGTGCTTATAAGTTATCGGAAACGCAGAATGTAGCATTATTTGACGAGCGAAATTATATTGGTGGTAGAATATATACTCATTCAAAAGGTTATGAAGTAGGAGCTGCACGATTTAATGATAGTCATACACAGTTATTAGAATTGATAAAGTACTATAAACTGACTAAGATGCCTATTCCTAAAGAAATAGATTATATTGAATATATTGAAGATAAGGAAAATGAAGTAACAATGAATTCTCATATTGAGTTTCAGAAAACACTAAATAAGGTAGTAAAAAATACAAAAAAGACAAATAATCTTAAAAACATAACTTTTTATGAGCATTTGATAAAAATTCTAAAATCAAAAGAGAAGGCAGATCGCATAGTAAATATTTTTGGATATTATTCCGAAATGAAGGAGATGAATGCTTTCGATGCTTACAATACTTTTAAAAACGATTTTGGAAATGTCCAATATTATATTTTGATGGAGGGACTAAGTAATTTGTGTGAGAATATGATGAAAACAATAAGAAAGAATGGTTCAAAAGTGTATTTGAAGAGTCGTATTAATTCAGTAGAAAGAGTTAATGATTATTTTAGAATTGGTAGAGAGAACAGGAAAAGAAAGATAAATGGCAAGAAAGTAATTTTTGCTATAAAGCCACATCAATTGAAAGATTTTCCAATAATAAGTTCTATTCACAAATATACTAAAGCGGTATATAATGCACCATTAATAAGAATATATGCTGTTTATAAGGATGTATGGTTTAAGAATATCAATAGGACAACTACAAATAATATTTTGAGACAAATAATACCGATAAACAAGAAGACTGGATTGATTATGATTTCTTATACAGATGGAGAAGATACGAAACCCTTTATGAAAAATAAATATGAACTAAAACCTGATTCAGAATTGAGACAAATAGTATCTAAAAATATAAAGAAAGTATTTCCAGAAGAGAATATAAGCGCTCCACTTTATTTTTCTGCGCATTTATGGACAGTAGGTTGTCATCATTGGTTACCAAATTTTGATTCTATTCAAATTCAAAAAGATATTTTGAATCCAGTTGAGAATGTGTATATATGTGGTGAAGGATTTTCTGATAAGCAAGCTTGGATAGAAGGGGCATTAAATAGTGCTTCAAAAGTTATAAAATGTATTAAATATGGAGTTGTCTAATAGGGCAAGATTATTGAATTCAAAGAAAGAAAACAATGATGGGAAATATATTAGTTTATGGCTAAAAAGAGATTTTAGATATGATGATAATTGGGCTTTTAATGAGGCGATTCGATATTCTAATGAATATTCTGTTCCAATTAAAGTATTTGTATATTTACCAAATAAGTTACATGTAAAGTATATTCCAACTAAATATTGTATAATATATCCTTCAAAGAGGCATTTAGATTTTTGGTTGAAAACTCTAGGTGAATTGGAAAAAACAATTAACAAACATGGTATTCCATTAGAATACCGAAGTGGTGAAAGCCCGATTAGTTCATTAAAATCAGATTTTGAAGGTTCAGTATTAGTAATTACGGATTTTAAGCCAACAATTCCTTCAATTAAGTGTGATAAGAATGTAGCTTCTAAGATAAATGTTAAAATGATACAAATAGATTCACATAATATAGTACCAGTATGGGATGCATCACCAAATGCAGAATATATGGCAAGAACTATTAGAAATAAGTTATGGTCAAAAGCGGATAAATATTTAACAAGTTATCCAAGTTATACGTCTTTTAAGCAAGTTTCTATAAAATCAAACAAATCTCTTCCAAAATTAGAAAGTTTACCATTTGTACAAGATGAATTTACAACAAATACGAAAGCAGGATATGCGGGGGCAATGAAACGATTTAGAGATTTTGTAAAAAATAATTTGAAAAATTACAATTACCGTAATGATCCAACTATGGAGAATGCTCAATCAAATATGTCTATTTATATCAATTATGGTGCAATAAGTGTTCAAAGAATGGTATATTTACTGAAACAAATGAATAATTCAAGTTTAAAAAGTAATATAGATGAATACATAGAAGAAGTATGGATACGTAGAGAGCTTGCCGAGAATTATTGTTATTATAAGGATTATAGTTCAATAGACTCGGCGTGGGATTGGGCAAAGAAACTGATGAAAGAAGAGAATTCAAAGAAGCAAATATATAATTTGAGACAAATGGAATGTGGAAATACAGATGATTCTGCGTGGAATGCTTGCCAATATCAACTTATAAAAACAGGAAGAATGCATGGTTATATGCGAATGTATTGGGCCAAAAAAATAGCAGATTGGAGTAATAATAGGCAAAATGCTTTGAACATTGCTAATTATTTGAATGATAAATACGAGATGGATGGTTCAAGTTCCGGAGGTTATACGGGTACAGCATGGTCAATAATAGGGGTTCATGATAGAAATTTTTATGGTAAATTTAGACCAATGACTTTGGCTGGTTTAAAATCTAAGAAGATTGATATTAACAAATATATAGAAAAATATTCTAAACCATCAAATTTTTTTTGTTGACAAATTATTAATGGTGTTGGTAACTTACAAAGGAAAAACCAGAAACATTCCAGATAGATATTTGGAGGGTCTTAAAGGAAAAGATAGAGCTGCTCAAATCGAATCAATTTTTGAAGGTACAACTCGTCCAAAAACTGCGTTTATTAGTAAAAAATCAACTTGGACAGAAACATTTAATTCGATTTATGGTAAAGAAATCGAACAAATGAAGGGTGGTCGGAACTTAAAAAACATTGCAAAAGTATCAAATATGCCTGTCAAAGCTTTAGAAGAGGTTTTTAAGAAAGGTATGGCAGCTTATTATAACGGTGGTTCTAGACCAAATCAAACACCGGAATCATGGGCATATGCCCGAGTGTATAGCTATATTATGGGTGGGAATACACGAAAGGTGGACGCAGGTATTACAAGAAAGTATAATGTAGAATTTATTCACTTTATAAAACCAACAAAAACAGTAAAGAAAGATAAAACACTAAAAAAAATCAAGATACCAAAGAAGAAGTCTGTTACAAGAAGAAAGAAAGATGCACTGTATATAGTTTAAAATAATAGTTATGATTTATTTTTTGGAGGATATTGACATAAATCACCTCCACAATGATCATGATTATTAAACTCATTATTCTTAGTAGCTATCTTGCTCATAGAGCCATTATAATCTTCTTCTAAATTCCATCTACCATTTGGTACTTTTGGATTGTCGAATAGTTTTTTTAAAGGTCCTTCTTCTTCTTCTGTTTTTTCTATATTTATACGTGTAATTCTCGTGTTGTATATGGTTGGTGTTCTGATTTTTTTTAATATATTGTCAACAAATTGTGTAGAACGAAAAGTTCTCAAAAAAGCATACATTATCTTAAATAGATATGTTTACTTTTAAATCATCTTTAACAAAGTGACATTCACCCTGTTTCGTCCATTTAATAACTATTGGTAATACCTGAACGCCATTTTTGACTGCTTCAATTACAGCTGTCTTGTATATGGGGTCAATGTTACTTGGTTGAAATGATGATACGTCAGTTCTTTGAATAACGTAGCATATAATAGCTCTTTTGTTTGTAGTTTTTTTAATTTCGGATAGCTCATTAATATGCTTCAAAGCTCTGGGACTGATGGTATCTTTGACTGTTTTACGATATCCATCTGGAAAATATGAGATTTTATCATTATAGTCATAGTTGGACAAGTCCATCTTTTTCTTTTCTTTAGCAAGACAATCTACATAATCTGCCTTAGGAGTGTGTTTTACTTCTAATACGAATTCAGTGTCATTTTCATCAATTCCTGCGAAATCAAAGCGGGAATTCATGAAAGTTGTTTGAGTTTTCAATGATTTGATAGAACTCAATGAACGAATTAGATTATTTTCTAAGCATTGTTTAACAATAAGTTCTGGGAGAGATGTATCTGTTCCAATATATTGAACATTTCCTTTTTCTTCAACAATAGATAAAATTACCTTGAATTTACATTTATTGCCGACTTTGTCAATTTTTTTCATTAGTACATTCGAACCCGCATTAACCAATCCTCCACAACCAAGTGATGTTGTATGAGCTAATACAATACTACCATCTTCTAATTCAACATCAGCTACATATGGTGTCTTACATGTAGCTGATGGACGTTTAATAACTTTACCGTTAACTAAGTTATCAAGAGTAAGAAGCTTACTCATAATGGATAATTTAGCGTGTTACAATAATGTCTTACTTATTGTAAACTATAAGAATATTTAATCATTTTTATAGTAAGAAAGATACTTCTATACAAGTATAAAGGGCTCAGCCAGGAATCGAACCCGGGACCTCCTGCACCCAAAGCAGGAATCATACCACTAGACCACTAAGCCAAATTTTGAATCCTTAATTGGATTATTCTAATAAAGGACTATAACCTTATATATGTTTATTGAAAAGAGATAATATCATTAAGTCAAGTCTGAATCATTTAATTAGAGATAGACCGTCATATTTCAATGATTTAATAGCTTTAGAACATATATGTATTTGTTATCCTCAGCCACCACTTCCGCATCCACCGCCATTATTATTTCCACTATTGCCGCCATCCATTGGTTTTGCTAATTTGTTAAATATCATAGTATATATATATTGAACAAATTATTTAGATGAAAATTTCGACAATTCTAAAAAAGATTAGTTTATCCATTGCAAGAGCAAAAAGTATAATATAGAAGCCAGTAAAGTTGAATTCCTTTAAATCTTTGAGAATGCCGTATTTAGTGATATTAATTATTTCAGAAATATTACACTTCATAATAGATATGTTAGAGTTATTTTTAATATTAGAATAAGATTATTTTGATATGGTTAAAATAATGCCGAATATAAATGCACTACAAAGAGAGAAGTGTAGAGTTTTAGAGAAAAATCGATTGCTTACTAAAGAGAATAAGAGTTTTAAATCAAGAACTTCTGGATTTTTAAGGGAAAACTTACGTATGAATAAAAAGGATAACTAAAAAACAATAGAATGTTTTATGACAAGTAAAGCTTTAATGCTTAGGCATGTAAAGGCACCAATTATAGCTGCACCGATGTTTATTGTTTCTACACCAGAGTTGGTAGTTAATCAATGTAGGGCAGGAATAATTGGTAGTTTTCCAGCTTTGAATGCAAGGAATGAAAAGAAGGAATCAACTCTGGATGATTGGTTAGTAAAGATAAAGAGGCGCTTGAATAATGATGATATACAATGTCCATTGTATGCTGTAAATCAGATAGTACACAAGTCAAATGACCGATTGATGGAAGATATGGAAACGATAGTAAAGCATGAAGTGCCTATAGTGATAACAAGTCTTGGTGCGAAGGAAGAAATAAACGATGCGGTGCATTCATATGGAGGAGTTGTATTACATGATGTAACAAATAATAAGCATGCAAAAAAGGCTTATGATAAGGGAGCAGATGGTTTAATCGCAGTTGCAGCGGGAGCGGGAGGTCATGCTGGTTCATTGTCTCCGTTTGCGTTAATACAAGAGATACGAGAATGGTTTGATGGACCACTTGCATTATCTGGAGCGATTTCTAATGGTAGAAGTGTTGCGGCCGCAGTAACGATGGGTGCTGATTTTGCGTATATAGGTTCTCCGTTTATAGCGACAACAGATGCGAATGCGTCGGATGATTATAAAAAGATGATAATTGATTCTACATCAGAACATATAGTGAATACGAATATGTTTACGGGAATTCACGGTAATTATTTGAGTAAATCGATAGAAAACGCGGGTATGAAAATAAGTGATGTAATAGCGAATAAAGATAGTAAAAATAGTAGTGATGTATTTAGTTCAAAGGATGATAAACCAAAGGCTTGGTCGAAAATATATGGGTGTGGACAAGGGATATCAAATGTAAAATATGTGCAAGATACAATATTTCTTGTTAATAGAATGATAAATGAGTATAATGAAACAATACGTAATTTGTCACCCCCAATATTAAATGGTGAATTGGCGAATAAGATATTGAAGGCATCAGAAAAGGCGGCATTAGATGCTAATTGGAAAGTTGCGATTTGTATAGTGGATCCTGCTGGTGTACCTTTATGTTTTACAAGACTGGATGGTGCATTTCCAGCATCAGCAGAGCTTGCAAAAAATAAGGCAAAAACGGCAGCATTATTTTGTAAACCGACTTTGGATTTAGAAAATGCGGTAAATGGCATTCGTCCGGCTTTGTTGGCAGCTGGTCATACGGTATTGGGGGGAGGAGAGCCAATATTTATAGATGAATATTGTGTGGGTGCGATAGGTGTAAGTGGTGTTTTACCTACCGAGGATGCGGAAGTAGCTTTAAAAGGTATAGCAGGTATATGATATATGTAAAAAAGAGTGGAAATTATTTTCTAAGTGAATTACAATGGTATTGGATACATCAATTGCGGATAGTAAGATAAAAATACGCGATGAATTAAAAAAGTTAGAAAAGGATAAATCATTCAAACCAACGGAGTTACCGGCTGATAAAGTTGAGAATAATTCAAGCAAGAATCCATTTTTGGATGTATCTGTAAGGGAATTAGTAGATGATTTTGTATTAACGTGGCATAAAATTTTATTGGAATTACTTGATGTTAAGAAGTATGAGGATTTAAAGTATGGAGAATGGTGGGATACAGTCATAGAGATATTTAATATTTTGAAAGAGGTATTTTGGGTTGATGATAGACTATTTCATATAGGAGTAGGTTTTGTGATATTATCATTTTTTGTATTTTTCATATGTGTTACTCATAAGTGAATGTGTTAATTAATGGTACGATTAAATGCATCAAGATTTGCCGTAGTATAGGAGTACGAACCATCTTTCGATGGGGGGCATACGAGTTTACATGTAGGTTTAGCACAACCAGCCTTAGGCAATTCAAATTCTTTTTTACAATTTGGTGGGTCACATTTGACATGACAAGATGGTTCTGGTTTGACGCATTCAAGCCAAGAATTGATTGGTTGACATACATTTGAGCAAGAATAGCATCCATCAATTTTTTTGCAAACAGTTTTACATACAGGCGCGGAGGTCCTTACAGTACATTGTGGTGTTTTTGGTGGATCACATATAACGCGACATTTAGGAACATCACAAACTGGTCTTGATTCCATTTTACATTCAGCATTTTGAGTACATACCCATTTACATTGGACATCTTCACAAAATTTATCATCTTTTGGACATAGTGCTCTCCTTGAAAATTCGGTTTTAGTCTTTAAATCATAATCATCAATAGAAGCCATTAGTAATTAGTTATTTAGTAATATTTTAAATTTTATGGAGCGACGGACAATGTACCGAGTAGTGGAGTTAGTGGACTTGGTATAGTATTCTGAGTCGATTTTTTTGGTGGACTATTGTCTTTTGTTTTATCCGAATCAGATGATGTAGATGATATAGATGATTTTCTACGCATTAATGACTTGATTTTTTTTGCGGCAGTTTTTTTTGGAGAACGTTTTTGTTTAGAACGCTCCCGACTATATTTAATAGCTTGTTCTTTATTTGGAAAAAACATGGTATTTCCTGTGATTGGGTCTAATATTAGAGTAGAGTCCTCATATCGAGGAGTTTTAGTCCCGCCACGAGATATTCTCTTAAGTTTTTTAGTAGATGTTTTTTTAAAGTTTCTTCTTTTCAATGTACGTTTTTTATTAACAGGCATAATTAACTAGTACAAATAATTTATAATTCGCGAGAGTTGATAGCAGTTGTACGTTGAGTCTTTACTTTAGACGCAAGGTCATTATAAGAAGCTTCAAGTTCGGCAATAGTTTCGATATTTCCAGTTTTTTCATCATTAAGTTGTTGAATTTCAATATCTTGTTGTAGTAATTCCGTTTCAAGATTTTGTATGACATTCTCTTTTTGACTAAGTTGATCTTCCATATTTTGTTTACAATTGGTGAGTTGATTTTCTACACCATCGCAATTTGCTCCCTGCATTTTGACTTTTCTCCATTTTTCTCTACATTTTCTGTTTGCTCTACGCACCATATTTTTACATGATTGTTGAAGAAAGGCTTTACGAGCGGCTTTACCGCCACTGTACGCGGCTTGTCCACCTTTCATAACACCATATACCCCACCTAGTGCGACAGCTCCTCCAACCCCATGATCCCTTAAACCTTTTGACATGGCATCACCCATAGTATATGATTCTGCTGGGGTTGGTTCTGATTCTGCTTCTGCTCTCGCCTTGGCGGCGTAACTGAGGGACGTATATAAAGAAAATGACTCACTTTTATGTAATAGTACATCAAACGTTAGTAAAATTGCTATTGCTATAAGGCCTAAATATAAACACATTGGTGTTTTCATTATTATATAATCGATAATTTTTATAATCTATACCTTTAGGTCATCATTGTTAAATGTATCGGATCTTCTTTTAACGATTCTTTGACGTAATTTGTCACCGGCTTCATCTAAATGAGCAATTTCTCTGGCTTGTCCTTTCATGTATTTTTCTTGATTATCAAGTTTTATGTTTTTTCGGCGAATAACTCTTCTTCTTGTGTTTGCTGTTCTGCGCCAGGAATCTCTTTGTTTTTGGATTCTTGCAAGTTTTTGTTTGGCAGTTGCAAGTTTATCTTTATGTTTATTAAGTCTTTTTTGGCATTGCACAACGTTCTTTCCGGCTTTTTTTGCTTCTTTTTGAAGTTTTTTGAATTGTTTTTCAAGTTTTTTGAAAGGTTTTTTGAACGGATTTTTAACTTTGAAACCTTCTTGTGAATTTGAACTAAAAAGATTAGGTATTAGAAACCCGATGGCAAGTATTAACCCCATTATTGTGATATCTAGTAACAGGTTCAAGTTAATTGATTTGTTCATTAATTATTGAAAGAATTAAAAACGTAGAAAACAGATGTTTTAGTAATATTAACTAATATGTGGATAATTGTGAAATGTTCAAAAGAGTATGGTGGTAAAAAATTGTCCGGAAAATATCGACTTTTATCAAAAAAAGGTAAATTGGGGGAAGATATATTTAGTAATGTAGAGTCTGATATGTTTATATATAAAGTTCGTCCGGATTATTATGTAATTGGAACAAGATTACACAGTCTTTCATTTAGAGCATATTGTAAATCTCCCGATATTTTATCAAAAGGTAAATGGGAAGTATTGAATAATACAAGAAAGTGGATAAAAGACGATGAAATGTATGTAGAGAAGTGTAGTTTATTTAATGAGGAAAGTGATATAAAGACAGAATACAAGATTCCTGATGCAATAATAGTATATTCAAAATATTATAATATTAGGGGTGGTTACAAAAAGATGGGAAAAAAGGTATATAATCGGGAAGTATATTATAATGAGGAAGACAAAAAGTATTTATATAGAAATAAGTATTGTTGGGGTATAGGAGGTTCATGTGAATCGAATTATATGTATATGAAAAGTAAAGATGGAAACGATATATCACCTGAATTGGCAGATTGGACTAAATCTGGGATAGTAGTAAAGTCTTATTACAATTGTGATTCTGAGTATATGATACATGGAAAAGAAATTAATATGTTTTGTGATAAAGAATTTCCAGCAAATAACGGGTCTATTGGTGATAAAAAACATGAAAATGTATCTTGGGTAAGAGCAAGTAAATTACAACCACAATGTGCCGAAATGGTATTATTCCATGGTGTAGAACCGAATGATATATTACAGGGTGGATTAGGGGACTGTTGGTTATTATGTGCATTATCTACTTTGGCAGAGTTTCCGAATTATTTCCAAAATAATATTTTTAAAACGAATAAGATTTCGGATGAAGGTAAATACGATTTGAAGTTATATAATGTATGTTCCAAGAATTGGGAAACGATAACAATAGATGACAGAATACCATGTGCTGAGAAGAAATGGTATGATATTCCGCGTCCACTTTTTGCTCAACCAAATGAGAATGAAATGTATATATTACTTTTAGAGAAGGCACTTGCGAAAGTGTGTGGTTCATATTCAAAATTATGTGGTGGATATCCTGTATTAGCATGGATGGTTTTAACCGGATGTGAGAGATTAGAGTTATGGAATAAGGATAAAGAAAAAAAAGATTGGATAAAACGAATACCTGCTCTTAACAAATTAAAAGAAGAACCGTGGAATTTTCAAAAAATGTGGATACACTCAACAAAAGAGAAGAATAATGGTGAAAATATGTTTGAGTATTTAAAAGAGTGTGATAATAAGAATTATGTTATGGCAGCATCAATACACGGAGATGAGATGGAAAAAGCAAGAGGGGATGGTTTAATAGAAAGACATGCATATTCTTTATTACAAGTATTTGAGGAAGAAAATATTAGGTTAGTTAAGTTAAGAAATCCATGGGGCAATAGTCATGAAAGTCTACTTGATTGGTGTGATAGTTCTAAAAAGTGGAAAGAATACCCGCAAATTGCAAAAAAAGTTAATTGGTCAAGCGATGCGGATGGATTGTTTTGGATATGTTGGTCCGATTTTATACGAATATTTGATGATATTCAAATTGCAGCAAAGACGATGGAATAAATAATCTATTCTTGAGCTGCTTCCTCAGATTCCTGCAATTTTTTCTTCTTTTCCGCTGTTTCTTGAGCAGCATGTTTCTTTTGTTCATCAACTTGATTTTGGTAGAACATATCGCGCTGTAATTGATTGGATTTGTAATTTCGCATGAGTTCGTTTAACTCCTTTTCCATATATTCTTGTTCAGCAATATTGTCCGCATTTGGGTCCCATGGTAGCCAATATCCAACTTGTCCAACAAATACATGAAAATCTCTATCCGAAGACTGAAGAATTTTAGCACGTTGTGTAGCTTCATCGCAAGTATTATAAACACCACGAATTTTGACTCCTCTCATCGATGTTTGAAAACCCGACTCCTTATGAAAAGCCGCCTCAATTTCTTGAGTATTAAGAGTAATGTAGTCTTCATATTTAGTATCAAATTCATTGATATTAATTGTAACATTACCGTCCTTATCAGCAAGAGATTTGATAAATTGGTTTAATACAAATTGTTCTTTCTTTACAAGAACTTTTTCAGGAGAAATAAATGACATACATGCGTACTGCTGGCCTGGAATTGGAGTGTCAACATCAAGATAATCAACTTCACCTTCTTTTGCTTCTACAAAAGACATACTAAATATTAGTAGTTATAATCTTATACTATAAAATTAGACGCACTTTGAGAAAAATATAGAGTAATATTAATAGAAAATGACTATTGTAACGGATGAGTATGATAGACAAATAAAGAAATATAGAAATCAGTATGGTAGAGATACAATAGTTCTATTACAAGTGGGTGATTTTTATGAAGTATATGCGGATATATATGATGAGGAACCAATTAAGGTTTTTAGAGATATTCTTAATCTTAGTGTAACAGAGGAGAATGGTAAAATAGCATCTAGATTTAGATACAACATGTACAAATATTATGAGAAGAAAATACTATACAATGGCTATACGATTGTATATGTAGACCAAGTTATTAGATTTTTTCCTTATAAACGAAAAGAATGGGAAGTTCGAGAAATAAAATTATCTGGACAAGCATATGCAAATGACAGTGGGTTTAGTATAGGTGGTTGTTTATTTGCAAGTTGTTGTCCTGGCTGGCATGCTCATAATTTACGTACATTTGATTAATCTTAAATGAACATAAGACTAGTTCTATAAATATAATTAGATAAAAGGGTAAATTATGCCAAATATTTTGGATGAATATTGTAGACTAACAGATGAATATAGGAAAAAGTATGGTCATAAGACAATAGTTCTTATGCAATGCGGAAGTTTTTTTGAAGTTTATTCGCCAGGAGATCAAAGGGATACAGACCAACTAACAGTATGTGAGAATATTCTAGGATTTCGTGTTACTAAGAAGAAAGAAGGCCATTATATGGCAGGTGTAAATGTGTGTAGTTACAAGAGACATGAAAAGAAGCTACTTCAAAACGGTTATACAATTGTATATGTAGAACAAGTAACAAATACTACTCCTGCAAAGCGCGAAGTAACTCGTATTATATCACCTGGTTGTAATTTAGATAGTGATAATGAGGAAGATGATGCAATCTTAACATCTGTTTTAGTAGAATCTGATGGAGATGATTGGTATATGTATATGAGTGTTTCAGATACAAATAGAGGAGATATTCGCATCATAGAAATTGAACAAACTCCCGGCGATTCAATTGAGAGATTATATGAAAAGATTTACGATTTAATGGATACTTACAGGGCGAATGAACTACTATTGAATATCATTAGTAACAAAGAGATTAAATTACCAAATTTTGGTAATACAAAATTAGTACATAATAAGGTAATTTCTGTATCTGAGGCAAAAAATGAAATTTTGAATCACAAAAATCATAAGAATTTACTAGAGAATTTTTTCTCGAAATATCATAACATTTATGAAGAGATTTATGATAATCTGAATCTGGAGAACACATCCAAACAAGATATAGGTAATATGTTGTTAATGTTAGATTTTTTAAAAGATCATCATCCGGATTTCGTTAAAAATTTATCTCGTCCAAAAAATATTTCGCAATTCAAAAATACAGAATTGTTAACATATAACAACGCTTTTAAAAAACTACAGGTATTTTCGAATGAGAAAGACAATATGATGAGATTTATAAATAAGACGTTAACATGTTCGGGTAAGAAGAAGCTATTCCATTTAGTGCGTCATCCTTCTTGTGAAATAGATGTGTTAAATCAGCGTTATGATGCAGTAGAATTCTTTGTTAAAAACAGGAATTTGTTAAATGATATTAAGAAGCATCTTCGTCTTAATGATCTGGAACGTTTATATCGTCGTTTTGCAATCGGACGTATTGATGCTTATTCAGATGTTCCTAAGATTTATGATATGAATAATCGTATTATTACATTGTTAACTATTGTATTGGGATATTCAGATAAACCACATTGGATTCCAGATGAAGATATTTTTCAGAAATTTCAGAATTATTCTTCGGAAATAGAGGCAGAATTTTGTATTGATTCTTGTAGAAATGGGAAAGGTAATGTATTTAATGAAGGAATTTGTCCAGATTTAGAGGAATTGTATAATAGTTATGATAAATGTTTTGAAGATTTGGAAAACATTCGTAGTGATTTATGTTCTTTGAGTGGCGAAACAATACATTTGCGTAATACTGATAAGGATGGATATTTTTTTGAAACTACTAAAAAAAGGGCTACTGCCTTGAAGAAAGGGATTGAGTCATATATTGATGGAAAGCGCAGCCTTGCGTGCCGAGATGTTCTCGGCTCATATTTATCAAAAGAAGATGCAAAAAATTTTAAATTTTCGAGTACTACATCTCAAGTTAAAATTACTTATGATATTACTCGTAAAAAAACGGAGGAAATTGTGTATTTGAAGCATAAGATAGATAGTTTGACAAATAAGTTAGTAAACGAGAAGGTTGTTAATTGGTATGAGAAATATTATGATGAATGTTTGATGATAATTATTGATTCAATGGCTTGGATGGATGTATATTATTCTTATGCAATGTTGGCAATTGAATGGAATTATGTTCGTCCTGTTTTAGTTGAGTCCGAGAATAGTGGTATTAATGCTAAAGGACTTCGCCATCCAATGATAGAACAATTATTAAAGGATGAAAGAACAGCATATGTTCCTAATGATATTATTCTTGGATCTGATGATAGTTACTTACTATATGGTGTAAATTCTGTAGGAAAATCGTCATTATTAAAGAGTGTAGCATTATCAGTAATAATGTCTCAATCTGGTATGTTTGTTCCTGCAAAAGAGTACAATATCACACCATATGAAAAACTAATTGTTAGAATTGGTAATTCGGATAATTTGTTTGAAGCACACAGTTCATTTATATGTGAAATTACAGAAGCGGATAAATGTGTAAAGCATGCAACAAATAAGACGCTTGTTATTGCAGATGAGTTCTGTGCATCAACAGAGAGAGAGTCTGCAACTAACATAGTAACAACTATGTTACAATGGCTAGACCAAGAAAACGCAAGTTATATTTTTGCAACACACCTGTTTGAATTATTAGAGACTAAATATATGATTCCTAGTTTGAAGGTTATACATCTAAACATACGTGAATTAGATAATGGGGAATTAGTTTTTGATAGAAAGCTTACCCCAGGACCACCAGAAAACAGAGATTATGGTACAAAAATAGCTTCCAAAGTATTCAAAGATGAGAAATTTTGTAAGATGTTGAAAAGAAATAGTGTAAAAGTGAAACCAAGTCTAAAATCAAAGGTTTCAAGATATAACCCAAACTTATTAGTTAAAGAGTGTACAATATGTGCATATAGTCCTCAAAACGAAATGTCACTTCCATTGGATACACATCATATTAATATGCAATGTCAAGCGAATTCTGATGGTTTTATAGACAATTTTCATATGAATAGTTTAAGTAATTTGGTTGTATTATGTAAACCGTGTCATGTAAAAGTACATCAAGGTGAGATAAAAATAAATGGATGGGAAGAACGAGATACGGGTACTACATTAGATTATGCATAATTCTAATACATCATTAATATCCAACTAATAGTAATGCCTGCGCGAAAACAAGGAACTAATATAGAAGATAAAAGATGTATTGTTTCTGCTCGTGAAGGCGACAGACGAACAAGACATGCGACAAACTCCAATTATACACTTGATAAGGCAAAAGGTTGGAATCTAAAGCAGGATTTGCTTAATAGAGGACTTATACCAGAACCAGAGCCAGAACCACAACCAGAACCAGAGCCAGAACCTGAACCAGAACCAGAACCTGAACCAGAAATTGAGTCTTTTTATTTTGAGATGATTCAGGAAAATGATTATAGCCCAGCAACTATTATATTAAAGACTCCTCAACATATTTTTAACACAGAATATGCTTTTTTATCAAAGGTGTCTTTTATATATCCAGCCGGTACAAGTTTCAATAATAGTATTAGTGATATAACAGGTCATCGCACAACGATTGATGGACAAGAAACGGGATTTATTGCGAATACAGAAGGACTTAGTGAAAATGATTTACAAACATTATGGAATGTTTTAGGTGAAAGAAGAATCGTTTTTAGCACAAATGTAAGTGATGCTATAAAATTAGGAAATGGTATACAGCTTATTATTACACAGAATTTTCCAGTAAATTTACAACTACAAGCATTAGATAATATTGAATTAACTATTGAAAAAACACAAAATGTTGATGTTGATCATAAAGTTTATGACAAAAATAGTCCACATATTGGAGTAGTTTCTTTTATACGTACCATTGATTGGGCTACAGGTGAACCAGAAACTGAAGAAATTGTTGTACAATGTTTGAGTCAGTTGACTGATAATTTTGTCGATATTGCTGGAGAAATTGAATTTAACTCAGTATCATATAATTTATACGATTATATAGGACTGAATATAGGAACTTATGCTATACATATACCATCTACTACCCCAATCGGTTTTGTTGTAAATAACCCAGATTATTTTCAAATTAGTCAAGTGTCAGGAAATAAATATAGTCTCGATTCAAATGGATTACAGTTTAGAATAGAAGGTATGGACGTTGATTATTATACTGGCGAAATAATAGTAACAATACCGGATTCCATAATTGACGCAGACGGAAATGAACAACTAATAAACACATCCGCAGATAATTTCGGAATAATTAGTTATCATTGTTTAAATAGTTCCGGAGATACACAAATAGGTTATTTAGGTGGATATAAAAGATTAAAGTTTTCAGATGCTTGCTTTCAACTTCCCCCTGAACCAGAGCCAGAGCCAGAGCCAGAACCAGAACCAGAACCGGAGCCAGAACCTGAACCAGAGCCAGAGCCAGAGCCTGAGCCAGAGGATGAATCTCTTTGGCAAAATACTTCAATTATTGGTAGGGCTAACGATAGCAATACCACTAGTGAATTTGCTAAAAAAACTAAAACAAATCATGATGGCTCTATAATCGCAGTTAGTGATCCGAATTACAATATAACAGAAAGCTATCCTTTGGAGAATCTTACAAGTAATGACCAAAATGGCATCAAAGTAACAGCAAGTGCCCACGGCGGCGGCTCGTACCCGGCTTGGAAGGTTCATGATGGGCTCTATCAATCTGGTCAACCTGGTTGGGTTGCTCTTCACGATGGTGCTAGATATCCGAGATTATATAACGGAACAGATGGTGCATATACTGGGAATACTATACAATTAGCATCAAATACTCCATACGGAGAGTGGATAGCTACAGAATTACCACAAGCAATTTTTCTTAATAGTGTACAAATAACACCAGATGGCGAAAACAACGTGAGAAGTCCAAAGGATTTCAAAATATATGGTAGTTATGATGGAATTAATTGGGATGAATTATTAGATGTTACTGGTTCTACAGCTGTCGAGGAAACTATATATGGAGGAATAACCTCAAATACTATGTATTCTCATTTTGCAATTGTTATTACAAGAACAAATGGTGGCATAGCAGCTGGTTTTGCTGAAGTGAGATATATTGGTAATACCGGAAATAATGGTGGGGCATTAATGATTTATAAAAGAGGTCCAGCATCTTACGTTCAATTAGGAAATACAATATTAGGAAATACAATATCAAATGATAATAATACATATGAATTTGGATATGATTTTGCACTAAGCGATGATGGTTATAGAATTGCTGTTACAAGTAGAAGTGAACCCAATGATAATGGCACAAAAGGCACATTAAGAATCTTTGATTTTGATACAAATACCAATACTTGGAGTCAAATTGGACGTACAATTCCGGGAAAGACTGGTACCTTCGATGGCGTCTTCGAAAATATTGATTTATTCTCGTCTCAGTCATATACAACCGTTCCTTATTCTAATAATGACAATGTTATTCATATTCAACAGTATATAACATCAAGTGATACTGAAATGACTATATCTTGGGTTGATTATAAAGAGACCAGAACAAGTGGATGGAAAGGTTTTGTACAAATCGGAAGATCAACATATGAATGTATACAAATAATTAATTCTGGCGGATACGCAAATTTAGGTAAAACGATGATTCATAATAATTTCAATTGGGTAGAAATATTTGAGGGCGATATTGCCAGCACCTGGCTTAATATATCACATATATTTGGATATTTGCCAAATGGTGATTCAGTCAGTACTGCTCCTCAAAGCGAAGGACCAAATTTTGTGTCTCTTCCAGACGGAAGAATTCATTTTACAATGACTTTTAAAAGAGAAGCAGATGGTTATTACCTAATAAATCTATATATTCAGGGTACATTACAATGGTACGGCCGAATTAAACCTGCTACTGACGATATGTCTTATAATTTTGGAAACATATGGATTGGAAGATCAAGTTTCAGCAATATCCATGGTGTGTCATATGGTAATGCTGAATATTCAGATGTTTACATTAAGAGAACTGCTTTAACAGAAACGGAGGTGAAACACCTATTTAAATACACTGAACGGCATCTGGTATGTGATATTAGTGGTAATGGTGAATATGTAATTTTGGGAGAAAGTTATGCTTCAAGATATGATTCTACATTGAATACTTCCGGAATCGTTTCTACATTTAGTTATATCAATAGTGGATGGGTTGAAATTCAAGAAATTTATGGTGAAATACTTAGTTCTCCATTTGGAACAATACCGTCTTCAACTGACTTTGGTGAGAGAAACGGCAACAAGATTCACCAGTACGTAGTAGATACTGATGGTTACATAATTTTAAGTGAAATTGTGGAACCAATTGGGGACATCAATACACGTTTTATTAAAATCGACAGAACCGGAACATTAATAGAAGATAATACAAAGGGTAGATATATTTCCGGCACCCACTACACCTATTCTACTGGGCAAGAATTAATAAATGCATATTATAGTGCTACGGAAACGGATCTCTCGCATTATACATTTGAAAAAAAAGCTGATTTTGATGCAATAATTGATACTATTAGCGGACCCATTGAGTCTACTTTATTCGGACATACAGTTTCTATTACTAACAATGGAAATAGAATTGCTATTGGAGCACCACACTATACAATTAATGACAATGATGGAACCATTCTTCTTCAAAAAGTCGGGGCAATATACACGTATGAATATAATGGTAGTTCTTGGATTCAATATGGACAAACCATATTAGGACATTTGAATAATCAAAAACTTGGCTACGAAAATATTGGATTTAGTAAAGATGATGGTTATACAGTTTCGCATGGATTAACACAAGAATATATTAATGGAATTCCACCTTATAGTGTAAGAGTATATCAATATAACGAAAATGTTTGGAATCAAAGTCATGAAATACCTAATGAAAATCAGTCTATGGGAGGAACAACAACTCAATTAACTACTGATGGAAAATACGTTTTTGTTTATTATTATCAATTTGGGGATCAATTTGGGGATGGATTAATTAAAAGTTATAAACTTCAAGACTCCGGTATATTCTTATTGCACGTTTCAGATGTACTCTATTTACCGACTTATTCGACTCAACTAGGAAGTGGCAGTGTCATAGACGCAATATCTATTAGTTTAGATGGCTCAGTTGTTGTTGCAAGCTATCCTGATGAACAAACAAGTGGTAGTCTAAATGGAGAACCAACAACTGGGAAAGGAGTACTACATATAATGGGAGCGGGTGGTAAACATGAACCAGAACCCGAACCCGAACCTGAACCGGAGCCAGAGCCAGAGCCAGAGCCAGAACCAGAACCTGAACCAGAGCCAGAGCCAGAGCCAGAACCAGAACCGGAACCCGAGCCCGAACCCGAAGTTCAGCTAAATTTTACTCAATATCCTTCTACAGATAAAATTGTACCAGGATTATATTTTGAATATATACCGATTGTTCGTGATTCACTTGGAAACATTATTACAAATCCACCTAATGGAACTATAGAAATTACGTATCCTGTAAGCGGACAAGATGGTGTAGTAAGAGGAATAGAAACTAATACAGAGAATGGATATCTTGAAGGCTCTGAGAAATTAATAGATAATGGAGATGGTACTTATTCACCACAATCTTTTCAAAGTGAAGGCATTACTACGAATGGTAGTAATTACAGTGATCCTAATGGGCATGCAACTAATGAAGAAACGTGGATTACTAATCCCAATAATTATACCACACATCCAATACCTTGGATGTTATGGGATGGCTCAAAATTATATGGATGGCCACAAGAAATAGACCAAAATCAAAATTTCACAGTAGATTTCAAAATTACAGACCCGACTTTTACGAACACAGATCGTCCTGGACAAGAAGAAAGAACTATAAGTTTTGTTATTAAGACGGATTATGCAGAGCCAGAACCGGAACCCGAACCTGAGCCCGAGCCAGAACCGGAACCGGAACCTGAGCCAGAACCTGAGCCAGAGCCAGAACCAGAGCCAGAACCAGAACCTGAGCCAGAACCCGAACCCGAGCCAGAACCTGAGCCAGAACCAGAACCTGAGCCTGAACCTGAACCAGAACCGGAACCTGAGCCAGAACCAGAACCTGAGCCAGAGCCAGAACCTGAACCTGAGCCAGAACCAGAACCTGAAGTAGAATCTATAACCTCATTGCCACAAGGTGTATTAATAAATCTTGTTCTAGATACTTCTCCTGGGCTAAAGAGGTATAAATTTACATTAGATTCAAATAATTACGAATATACTATAAGTGATAAAATAGGTCTAAATATCGGTTTAGGGGGTAACAAAGGAGTATATCAATTTAATGTTACATCATCACTCCCTATAAATTTTGGAAATGGAGACATAGTAGTTTTTTATGCAGATAATCAGACTGTCCACACGGGCATCACATATTATTATGGCAATGTTATCATTAAGGTAGGTAATAATTGGAATGTCTCAAGCATAACATCGTCTGCAAATAATTTTGATTCTAATTATTATCAAAATATACTACATTATCATGTAAGTTCTCCACAGAGTGCAGGCGATACTACACCACCAACAGTAACCCCGAATCCACAAAGCGCTAACAACCAGCCAGACCCCGCAGAAATTATCGATAATAAGAACTATAAGCAAGTATATATAACATCTCCAAGCGTAAGTGGCGAAAATGTACCAATGTCTACAATTAATTATAGCTATTACAATGCGGCAGAACAACGTATTGAAACCGGCACCGTTGACTCAAATACCTACTTAAATAATCAAGGTTTCAATATAATTTGTGAAACAATAGCGAATGATAGTAGGCCAAATAAAATAACGTGGATTGCAGAAGATGCTTTTGAAAATTCTACAGAAAATACAGTACAACAAGTGATAAGAGTTATAGATAAGTGGCCATCTCTAATTACTTTACAGAATAATACTGTTTCTGATACCGAAACTTTATATGTTGATAATCCAGGTACTACTACACAAAAATCAATAGCGGCTAATCTTCACGTACAAAGTATAATAGATAACGTTGGAAGTCTTAATGGCGATGGCAGCGTTGAAAGAAACATGGATACAATTTATTGGGAGATATACGGTTCTTCGGGTGCGAATTATAATACAAAATATTCTAATGATTATAGCAGTGCTGGTCCTTTAGATAGTGTGAATGTGGTACATACGTATGACTATAATAAAAGACCTTACAAAATAAGGTGGTATGCATCTGATGCAACTGGAACAAATTTAACTAATGAAACAAACAACATTAATATTGGTACTACTTTAATAAGAGAGACATTTATTAATTTAAAAGATGGTTGGCCACCGCAGATTAATATGAAAAGTCCCGCAGATTTCACATTGTATGTGACAGATAGTTTGAATTATAAATCATATAGTTTTCCTGTAACTAGTTTCATAAATTCTGTATCTGATGATATAAGTGGAAGTGTATGGTTATCTTGGAAAGTATTTAAAACTATAAATGGCACTGTCAAGACTGAAATTTCCGGACTTAACAGTTCTGGAGTAAACAATTGGTCAAATGCTTTTATCCAAGCATATAATTGGAAGATATCAGAACAGCCTTATATTATTGAATGGGATGCAAGAGATGATGCTAATAATTACTTAAGAACTGGCGGCCCTACGTATATCAATGGTGTAAGAGCTGGAAAAGATACAAATAAGATTTCAACTATATACGTGAATGATAATTCCGGCCCTATTATTGGAAATGTTGTGAATCCGAGCTCCAGTGCTTTAGCAATGCCTTCAGGTACAGATGTAAAAGTTGTTACATTTAATTTAACAGCTCCAAGCGTTAGTGATAATTATAATACAGTCAGTGACAATCCAACAACACTAAAACTTAGATGGAAAATTACGAAGGCTAGTGGGGGAATACCAACCGCATCATCTCCATACAGATGCGGGAGTTGGAATGAAGAAGGAAGTTTTGCAATAGGACAGAATCAATATAATGGATGGTTATCCTCTTCCGGAGTTATGAACAACGTAAAGTTACATTTTATTGATTCACCTTTAAAAATACAATGGTTTGCGCAAGATGAAGCGGGAAATGACCAAGTAACTATAAAGGAACAAACTATTACTATTACGGATAATCATGCCCCTGTATTTATCGACCCACCGACTGGTGGGTGGACCAGTAATTACAGCATTACTAACAATAGTACCTATACGAATATATCCATCAATGCTCCAACTCATTCTGATAACATAGACTCAACAAAAAACGTACTTCAGTATAAAACTCAGACTAACGGCTCATGGACTAGCTATACTTCAGTTCCTAGTAATAATCTGATTAGTGTACGTTTTTATGGCGACAATCTTGTAGGTCCTAATGGTGTGACAAGAGAGGTAAAGTGGAAGGTAACTGATGCAGGAGGAAGATACCTAGAACGGATTCAATCATTAAATATCATAGATAACTATGGTCCTAGATTTTTAAATCAAGACCAAAATGGAACAAATACCATTAATGTAATAGTAAGTGGAGGTAGCAGTACAATAAATGTTAATGTATCTGTACCATGGATAATGGATAATTTAGATGGATATCTGAGTTCAGTAAGTTATGAAGTTCTAAATTCATCAGGCAATTCAATAAAAAGTGGTTCATTCGCCACATATGGAAATGGAAGCGCTGGTCAATTTAGAACCGATACTATAACCAGTCTAGAAGTAGGTAATTATACAGTAAGATGGACTGCAGCAGATAGTGCTGGTAATACAAATAGAAATACTTATACAACTACACTTTCTGTTATTGATAACGTTGCCCCAATTCTAACATTTTCCGGAACTTACTCAAAGACAATGCAAAATGGTGATTTGAATATAGGTCAAAAAACTATAACTCATGTTATTAACAAACCTTCAGAGGTTTCAGATGTAGGAAGTGGTATCGACGCTAGTGAGAATCTATGTACATTTACACATGATGGAGCCAATATATCAAATACATGGAATACTAATGGAATTAATGTTGATTTCACCGGTGGTTTCAGATTTGGAACAACAACAATAACATGGAAAATTGAAGATAATGAAGGTAATGAGACGGAAGCATCAGTAGATGTTATATCAGATTTTGGTTGGTTAACTGAATCGAGAGTAAATACTGCTGTAGAAAATGCCCCTACTGCATATAGTTCCAGTTTATATAATTTGTTTGATGGAAGTGGTAATACCACTAAAAAATTTCCTGAGCGTTCGTATGGTCAAGGTTCCTCAGATTCGGGTAGTCCAATGTATCCATTTTCGGCGAGTCCTTCAAGTTATGTAAAAATAGGAGCATGGACTGGGACTTTAACTCTAAAAGGAGAATGGATTCAATTCAATAAATTCCATAATAATACTTGGTGGACTAGTGATTCTGGTTCTAGAACAAATTATGGAAGAAGTATTCGATTATGGTCCGATAATCGTGGAAGTGAAACTGCGCCACAGCTTCCACATACAGTAGCGGTTATAGGAAGTAATTCTAATGATTACGGTTATGGAACAACAGACACTGTATTACTTACTCGAATTTCAGGTATGGTGTGGAATGATCATGGAAGTAATAATTCATTTTATGGCAGATATTATTCACCATCAATTAATTTAGGAAGTAGCAGAGAGTTTGATTATTATAGAATTGTTTTTGAAAAGATACACGGTGGTTCGAGCCAAGATTCATCAAGAACTGTTCAACTTTCTTATATTCAATATGTATCCGATAATGATTCGGATTATCTAACTGTATCAGGAATTGAATCAGATTCAACTCGGCCAGAAAATATTGTTTCTAATAATTCACAAAAATGGGCAACAAAAGCCTATGTTGATGAGAGTTTTCCACAGAATTGTCCTTATAATTCTAGTGGTTCAATAAATTCAACAGTAAATGGTGCATCTGCGCCAGAATATTCTTTCATCTCATATATTGGAACTACATCATATAAGGGACATTGGTTACAAATAAATACTTCGAGTAACGGTAAAAGTTTACAAAATGGAAGTATTGAAGATACAAATTGGAAAAGTTTTGGATTCAAATGTCAACAAGCCTTTAGATTCAAAAAAATTGCAATTATCGGTTCTAATACAAATAATATCGGTAAAAAGAGCAATAATCTTACTGTAGCAAACAATCTTGTATATGAAACACTAAGCGGTGTAAATGAGCACTCTAATTTTGATCCTATTGATGTTCAGCTTGGCAATCATCCACATCTACGAGTTGCCATAAGTAATACAGGATATACATTTTATAGAATTGTATTTTTAGAGCTATATCAAACATCTCAAATTAAAATAAGATATTTGAGATTGATTCCAAACACCACCCCCAGTATGACTTTTTCAGGTACTAGCGGTGCGAGCACTATATATATTACTTCTGGTTCACAAGGTTGGACCAGTTCTGGAACAGTTAATATTTATCCCCCTAATGCAACAGACCCAGCCGGGTTTTTTGAAGGAGTAAGCAGAATATTTTATCAAATTACTCCTGCGAGTGGTTCTAATCCGGATAGTGATGATGGAAGGTACCTTACTGCTGGGTCAAGTGATAAAATTACTCTAAATGTGACGAATAGTTACACACAATATGTAATTACATGGACTTGTTCAAATATGGTAAATAGTACAAGTCTAACAACAACTGTAAACATTACATGGGCTCAATTAGATGCGGACGATTGGGGATGGTTAAAAGGTAGTTCTGCTTCTGTAAGAGAGAGATTTGGTAACAATACAAGTCTTTATAGGGAATCTGGTATTATTTCTCCGGGTCAGACGTTCTTAAATAGAGGTACATTCGATAGTATAGTTGGTGGCAATAATGGACGGAACGGAGGAGCAGACCCGATTAAATTTACTATTGGTGTAATTATATATAATTTTAACATAAATACTTTCGACAATGGTCCCAACGGTGATGGGCGTCATTTAATAGACATAAGTGATCACACTTGGAAATATAAATTTGGACACAGTCTTCGGTTTAAGTTGTCAAATTATGGTGGACATAACTATGCAACTATTACGGTTTGGTGGCAATATAAGCAGCGCCATTATTTCGATTTTAGAATAGGTTGGGGTGGTGCCGGTCAATCAAGTGGTTATGATTGGAAAATTATATATGTATCTAATTCGTCTAATGGCGGCAGAAGATGTGCCGGACGGGTTCAAGTTTCTTACAGACAACACAATACCAATAATAGTTGGACATCTGTCAACTGCGCGAATCCAGGTGGTTATACACCTTATCAAAGTGATACTTGGTCGACGGGTGATACGAGTGGAGGGAGCTCTGGTTCAAGCAGCAGCTCAAGATATCCGAGCAGCAGACCTAGTCGGGGTGAGAGTGGGCAAAGACTTCATGATCATGATGGTCTAATCATTGGGGGGGCGCCATCGAGCGCTGATTCAAATAGAAGATTTAATCACACAATGCGATGTATGGTTCTTAGAGATAGTAGTTGGCCGTCGACTGATTAAAGTTCCAGCTTTGTGTAAGTGCAGTACAGTTCCAAAATTTTTTAGCCTGTATATGAACTTTTGGATGAAAGATGATAACTATGAATAGTTTTCGAATATATTTTGTAATAATAATATGAGTTTCTTTAACTATATAGAATTAAGTAAGAGTGTAAATGAAATATTTCCGCAATGGAACTCAGATACTATGACAGATGCTATAAGAATACAGCTAATACTGGATGGAACTAAAAATAGACCTGGAGATAGAAACACATTAAGTTCTTTTTTAAGAAATGGGACACCACTTCCAACATTTTCAGATGACGTATCTGCAGGTGATTACAATTATATTCGGTTAAATCGAGAAAATGTATACAAAGATTATACTAATTGGAATGAACCAAGCGTTTCAGATAGTCTCCGAGGATATTTAATATTAAGTGGGGACAGAAATGCTTTGTCTCAATTATTACAAACAAGTATAACACATAAAAATAACGATTATGAAAGCTTAAAATTTCGATTATTACCAAAAGTCTCGAATGTTATACCTGGTTACGATAAATATTATCAAAGAGGATTACACGATACATCATTGAATTCAAGTGTATATTTTCGAGTAAAGCCAAATATTGATTCTAATTCAGATGATAGTAAATCACAAGATATATCATTGGTAATGCTTGGTTCAAACAAAATAAAATTAAGCCCCGAAAAAACGGATAAAACTATATTATCGAAAGATACAAATAGCTATGTATGTAGTTTATTTGATATTAGAAAAACATCTTCGGGAAAGAGTAAGAAAGCAAAAAGATATGTATTAATGACTGATGGATTTTACAGTAGTAGCCGTAGAAAAAGAGAGTATATTGATGGAAAAATAGAGAATCATTTTATTATTCGATTTCAACAAAATGAAACTGGAGAGCATTTTATTCAAGTAAAGGCAGTAGATGATAGGTTCAAAGATAAATTTATAGAGAATTTGTATTTTACAATAAATAGTAAAGCATATAAAATACTGAATAACTTAAATTATAGTAATGATGATTTATTCAAAGGGAATGTGTGTATAAATTTAATTAATGAAGATTATAATGAAACAGGAATGCAAGTATATCGATGGATGACTAATGAAACGAATATAGATTTATATAAATTTACATTCAATAAGACTGGTAGTGAATTTGTAAATATTGTGAAATATTCAAAAGAAGAAGCAGAAGAAGCAGAAGAAGCAGAAGAAGAGGAAAATAGA
>CEQM01135357.1_pt1 | contig 27520 bp, 24 predicted proteins | sample 531111 | NCBI WGS metagenome assembly CEQM01 (sample SAMEA2621278, study PRJEB7988) | marine metagenome | biome: marine biome (ENVO:00000447); feature: deep chlorophyll maximum layer (ENVO:xxxxxxxx); material: "saline water (ENVO:00002010), including plankton (ENVO:xxxxxxxx)" | depth 120 m
TATACATTTATTTTACCATAATTTTATTTGTATATATGGAAATTATAAATGTTATATATTTATTATTATGATTAAATTTTTTTTATTCTTTTCTTCATTCTTTTTTTGTACATATTCGTTATCTCAAAATATATATAATTTAAGTGTTAAATTAAATATGTTAGATAGTATTGTATTTTATTCTAAAAATCATATAAATAACAAAATCACTATTTATAACGATACACTTATGAGTATTAATACTTCTAATAATAATTTATATTTTCTTAAAGATGATGAGCAGTGTCATTATTTATTTTTAACAAATGAAGCACTACTTGAAGTTGAATTACAACAAGATAATATCGTTTTTTTTGATGGAGAAAATGCTAATTTTTCTAGTTTTTTAAATGATTTTTATAATCTATACAGTAATCAAATGAATTTACTTTCGTCAGAAAAATTATTATCAGATGAATTTGAAATAAAATTATATAAATTAATTAATGAAGACATATTTAATTTTTATAAAAATCATCAATTTTCTAATTCAATGACTTCTTTTCAAAAAGAGTATTTTAAAGATTTATTAACATTCAAGTATTTAAATAGAATATCAAATTATTTAATTCATCAAAACCGAGACACATTGCAAGGTTTGCCATTTTATACTGATGTGAATATCAATTTATTGAACTGGGATATGTTAATAGATAATATGAATAATGACATGTATTATGAGTTAGATATTTATCAAAATTATATTTTCAATTCATTAATTTTATTTGCATTAAATAAATATAAATATATTGAAAAAAGTACTTTTCATAAATTCAATAATTATCTTTTCTCATTTGTTTTAGAACATTTACCGCACCAACTAATAATACCCTTTTTTAGAAATTATTTAGTTAAGTATTCAAAGTTTTTAGATAATATTATTTTAAAATCAGTTGAGAATTTTTTAAAAAACACTAATATTAGTAAAAGTGAAATGAATATTTTATTAGCTTATGTTAAGTTAAATGACAATACATTAGATAAAAAGAGTGAAAAGAAAATTAATCATCAATTTTATTTAGAAGATATAAATGGACATTCTGCCTCTTTAAATGACTTTGTAGGCAAAGTCTTATATGTGGATTTATGGGCTAGTTGGTGTGGGCCTTGTAGAAGCCAATTCCCTTATGCCCAGCAACTTAAATCCAAATTATCAAAACGTCAGCTAAAAAAAATTAAATTCATATATATATCTATTGATAATGATTATGATAAATGGAAAGCAAGTGTTGATCAACTTTCAATAGGTGGTTTTCATTTCATATCTCCAGCAAATAAAGAAAATAGTGCAGGACAATATTTTTCTGTGTCAAGTATTCCTCGTTATATTATAATTAATCAGGAAGGTATAGTGGTTCAGGAAAATGCAAAGAGACCAAGTGATGATAGCTTGTTAGACGACCTGATACGTTTGATTAAATAATATATAGTAGCGAGGGGGAGATTTGAACTCCCGACCTCAGGGTTATGAATCCTGCGCTCTAACCAACTGAGCTACCTCGCCATCTATTTATTCAGTTGCACAAAGATAATTATTTTTTATATTTAGCTATAAGTATGTATTATTTTCATTTATTTTTTTTCTTATTTTGTATTATATCTTGTTCAAAGAAACAAATAGATCAGTATAATATTTTCAGATATAATGAAGCAAATTCAATTACTTCTTTAGATCCAATATTTTCTAATACTCAATCTAATATTTGGGCTACAAATCAAATTTTCAATACATTAGTTGAATTAGATCAGAATCTGATTGTTAAACCTTCAATTGCAAAAAAATGGATTCAGTCCAGTGATGGTTTAAAGTATACATTTATTATACATGATAATATATATTATCATAAATCTCATTGTTTTGGTAATGATTCGACACGTAAATTAGTAGCATCAGATTTTATTTATAGTATTTCTAGGTTATATGATAAAGATATAGTTTCTCCAGGCGGATGGGTTCTTGATTATATAGATTTAGAGAATACTTATGCAATTAATGACACTATGATTGAAATTAGATTAAAGCAACCTTTTCCAGGTATTTTAGGATTATTATCAATGAATTACTTTTCATTTACACCCTATGAGGCTGTTGAATATTATGGTGATTCTTTTTCTAAAAATCCAATTGGCACTGGTCCTTTTAAATTTAAGTATTGGAAACAAAATGAAAAATTGATTTTATCTAAAAATTTAAATTATTTTGAATATGAAGATAATAATCGGTTACCTTATTTAGATGGAGTTGCAATTTCTTTTATTACTCAAAAAGAATCTGTGTTTATGAATTTAATTTTAGGTAATTTTGACTTTGTTTCAGGTTTAGATAGTAGTTTTAAAGATGAGTTTTTAAATCAAAATGGTGAATTAGTTAGTGAATATAAAAATCAATTTTATCTTTCAAAAACACCTTATTTAAATACTGAGTATTTAGGCATTAATATCTCTAAAGCAAAAATCGAATCTAGTTTACTAGCAGACAAGAACTATAGAAAAGCATTGAATTATAGTTTTGATAGAGCCTTAATGGTTAAATATTTAAGAAATGATATAGTAACAGCTGCTAATAGTGGAATTGTTCCAGATATATTATCTACTTGTTATAATGTAGATGGTTATTTTTATAGTCCAGATTCTGTGGAGAAATATTTATCTAGAATACCTGATTTTACAAAGTCTATTACCTTAAATACTACCCAAGATTATTTAGATGTATGTGAATTTATTCAACATAGTGCTTCTAAATTCGGTATAAATATAGATATTGAAATTTCTTCACCTGCTATACATCGGGAGTTGTTTTCCTCAAGTATGTGCGATTTTTTTAGAGCCTCCTGGATTGGTGATTATCCAGATCCTGAAAATTTTCTTTCATTATTTTATTCTAAAAATAAAAGTCCATTTGGCCCTAATTATACTCATTTTAATAATGTTATTTATGATAGTTTATATTTGCAGTCTTTTAATCAGCAGAATAATATGATGAGATGTGACTTATTTAAGAAAATGGAGTCAATTTTAATTGATGAAGCAACATTGATTCCATTGTACTATGATCATGTTGTGAGATTGGTTTCAAAAAATATTTCAGGTATGTCAATTAATAGTATGAATACCTTATCGTTAAAAAAAGTTAAAAAAAATCATTTTTGATTAAATAATATTTCTTTTTCTTCTTTTGATAGACTTTCATAACCAGATTTTGAAATTTTTTCTAACACAGAGTTGAGTTCATTGATTTCTTTATTTTTTCTTGCATTATAATCATAATCATTTTCTCTTTTAAATTTAAATGCCTTTTGTTTATTTATAGTTAACAAATCTATTATATAATCTGTGCACCAATTTATATTATAATTATATTTTTTTAGATATATATAAAAAAATCCATAAATAGCCCCTGAAAGATGTGCTATATGTCCCCCAGTATTTCCATTTGTTATGCTTAGTAAATCTACTAGAACTGCTAAAAAAGCAATATGTTTTAATTTTAAATTAGCTATGTTAATACTAAGATTAGGAACAAATGTGGCAATGGCTATTAATATTGCTAATACAGATGCAGAAGATCCAATAGCTAAAGATGAACCTTTGACTATTTCAAATACAGGGAATATATTATAACTGATAATATAAACAACTGCACCAAAAATGCCTCCCATAATGTAGGTCGATAAAAATTCATTATTATTTAAGTATTGTATAAATATTCTTCCCCCAAAAATTAACCAACATAGATTAATTGCAAGATGAAATAAATCAGTGTGAATAAAAATATGTGAAAAAATTACCCAAGGTTTTTTAATTAATGAATCTAAATCTGCAGATAAACCTAAGTAATTTATAATTTGATTATTTTGTTCTAAATTGAACAGATATGGAATGATAATGCTAAATAAATTAACTAAAATAAAAATTGCAATATTTAAATATATGATGTATTGAAAGTAGTTTATTTTTCTTATTTCCATAATTAGTATTTATTATTCCATTGCCAATATTTAATTATTAAAAAGCCAAATAACATGCCTCCAAGGTGAGCAAAGTGAGCTATATTATCATTTGGATTATTTTGTAATCCGTAATATAATTCTGCTATTCCATATATAATAACGAAGTATTTTGCTTTTATTGGAAAAGGAATAAATAAAAAAAATAGTAAAGTATTAGGGAATAATAATCCAAATGCGATTAAAAGACCAAATAAACATCCCGATGCACCTAAAACAGTATGTTTAATAATTAAAATATTTTGAATATCATTATTGTAACTAGGTAATTCAAAAAAGTGAAATATCGAAAAATGCAGAATTGCTGCACCTAGTCCAGTCATTAAATAATAATTTAAAAATCTTTTGGATCCCCACAAGTTTTCAAGTTGTGCGCCAAACATCCAAACAGCAAACATATTGAAGAATAAATGAGTAAAATCACCATGCATAAACATGTGTGATATAATTTGCCATGTTTCGAAATCTGGAGATTGCCAATGATGTAACCCTAAGATGCTTTTTAAATTAATGCCTTGGCTCATTAATGTTATAGTCGCTAAAAAAAGTAAGCCATTTATGATAAGTAAATTTTTAACAATCGGAGGTAGTATATTAAATCTTCTTGGTCTAAAATTATTCATATTTAGTTATTAAAAATTATATTGGGTTCAATATTAATTACACATGGCTGACCATTAATTCCAATAAAAGGTGTTTTGCAATTTAGTAACTTAGTAATTATAGATTTCAATTCTTTATTATCCACTGAATTTATGGATTTAGATTTTCTATATTTATTATGTGTAATTTTAATTATAGTCTTATCTATTATATTTTGTTCAATATTTATATTTCCTGTCTTTAATTCCTCTATAAAACACTCAAATAAATCTTGAATATCATTATTTTCTATACCAGTAGGGGTGGAAGTGATTTCTAAATTTTTATCTGATGTTGTACGGAATTTATATCCAACTTTTTCAATTTTATCACGATAATTTTCTATAATTTGCAAATCTGATATATTTACATCTAATTTAATTGGATATAGTAAATTTTGAGATAAGAATTTTTTACTACTAAGTTGTGTTAATGTTGTTTCATATATTATTCTTTCCAATGCTCTTTTTTTATCAATTAAATTACATGAAATACTGTTGTTTGCAATAAATGTAAACAACCCATAATTTTCATCAATATTCATACAATTAATGATGTTAATTTCCGGATATTTTGAGTCTAAATTTAGAGAAACTGGAGTCTTTTTGTTGAGTTGTTCATTTTTTTCAAGAAAAGGATTAAAATCAGAGTTAATTTTAATTTTAGGTTCTTTAGGTGTGCTTTTTTGTATATCTATCGGAATTTCAAAACTTTCTTCAGTGGTAAAATCAAGACTAGGAGTTATATTATACATGCCAATCGGTTTCTTACAAGCTGATTTAAGAATTTGATAAATAGATTTTTCATCCTCAAATTTGATTTCTGTTTTATTTGGATGAATATTTACATCAATAGTTTTAGGGTCAACTGATAGAAAAATAAAATAAGAAGGATGTTGGTCATTTGTTATAATGTTATGCATTGAATTCTTTACTGCATGATTTAAATATGAAGATTTTATAAATCTATTGTTTACATATAAAAATTGTTCCCCTCTAGTTTTTTTAGCATCAAATGGATTACCTATGAATCCATTAATTGACACAATACTGGTTTCTTCTTTTATGGGAAGAATTTTTTGATTATATCTGCTTCCAAAGAGTTGAATAATTCTTTGTTTTAAATTAGTTGCTTTAAGATGATGTAAAGTTTTTGAATCATCATTTAATTTAAATTCAATTTCACAATTTGCAATTGATAATTGCATAAATACTTCTAGAATATGTTTCATTTCTATTCTGTCAGATTTTAAAAATTTTTTTCTTGCAGGTACATTGAAAAAAAGATTTTTCACAGCAATAGATGTTCCTTTAGATATAGCAACTTTTAGATTTTTATTCATAATAGAATTCTCAATATGGATGAGTGTACCTATTTCATCTTCTTCTCTTTTTGTTTTTAATTCTACTTTAGCTATCGATGAAATGGATGCTAGTGCTTCACCTCTAAATCCCATGGTTGATATTGACATCACATCAGTAATATTTTTAATTTTGGAAGTAGTATGCTTTTGAAAACAAATTGTTGCATCTTGATTGTTCATTCCTATCCCATCATCAATTAATTGCACTAATGTTTTTCCAGCATCTTTAATAATTATTTCTATTTTTTTTGCACCTGCATCTATTGAGTTTTCAATTAATTCTTTGACAATTGAAGCAGGTCTTTGAATAACTTCACCAGCAGCTATTTGATTTATTACTTCTTTAGATAATATGTTTATAGATTTTTTCAATATTTAATAAAAAATAAAATATACAAGTAAAAATAGTATTATTAGTGTTATTATTATTCTAAAATTTGAATTATGATTATTTAGGTTTTTTTTAAAATAAGTCCGTTTTTCCTTATTGTATCTTGTAATGTAATTGAAGTTTTTATTTTTTTTAAGCATTATTTTAGCTGTTTAATTTTAATATTGTAATATGCAAATAATAAGGTCATAAAGGGAGATATAATATTAAAGAAACAGTAGGGAATAAATGAAAGTGGTTCAACACCTAAAGTATTTGCATGATATGCTGAACAAGTATTCCATGGTACAAGAACAGATGTCACTGTGCCACTATCTTCTATTGTTCTACTGAGATTAACGGGTTCTAGTTGATGTTCTTCATAAATTTCTTTAAACATTCTTCCCGGAATTACTATGGCTAGATATTGATCACAAGTACTAATATTAAAAAATAAGCATGACCCACTTGTATATGAAATTAGTTGTATATATGATGATGATTTAGAAATTAACAATGTTGTTATCTCTTTTAAAAAACCACCAGCATACATAATTCCACCAAATGTCATAGCACTTAGAACAAGTAGAATAATCCAAATCATGCCTAATACTCCACTTTTATTAAGTAAATGGTTCATATTTTCATTATTTAAGTCAATATTGGTACCTAAAAAAATTGTATTTATTATTGTTTCAAATGAATTAGTATTTGAGTTAACATTAATTTTACCAATTAATTCTGGCTGAAAAATATATGCAAATATTCCCCCAAGAACAAGTCCTATTAATAATGTCTTTATAGCACTTGTTTTATTATAAATTAAAAGAATAATAATTAATGGTAATAAAAATAATTCTACACCAATAAAAAAATTTGATTTTATTGCATTTAAAAATATATTCATATTATCCAATGAAGCAGGTTCAGGTTGTATATTTAGTCCTATTAATAAGAAAATTAACAATGTAATTAAGATTGAAGGAAAAGTTGTGTATGTCATATACTTAATATGATTAATTAAATCACTACCTGAAACCGAAGGAGCAAGATTAGTGGTTTCTGATAAGGGAGACATCTTGTCACCAAAATATGCTCCGGATAAAATAGCACCTGCTACTAATCCAATGTTAACTGTAAGTAATTCGCCGATTCCAATTAATGCTACACCAATTGTTGCAGATGTTGTCCATGAGCTTCCAGTTGATAGAGATACTATTGCACAAATTATACATGTTGAAACAAGAAAAAAATTAGGATTAATTAGTTCTACCCCATAATAGATCATGGCTGGTACTACGCCTGACAGAATCCATGTTGCAGTTAATCCACCGATTATCAAAAGTATTATCATTGCATTTAGGGATGTTTTGATACTATCATATATACCATAAATTAATTGAGTAAAGTTTACTGATCTATTTATAGCTATTAGACCACCAATAGCAGCAGAAATTAACAGAGCAATTTGATTAGGTCCTTCAAGAGAATTTTCAAAATATAAAACATTAAAAAAAAGCATTATAATAAGGATTATAATAGGTGTTATTGTGATATATATATTATGAATGGAATTCATTTGATAGTTGTTTTAGATAATTCAAGTATTTTATTGTAAACTTTTTCTGTAGGTAGTCCCATTACATTATAAAATGATCCTACAATTTTATTTATTGCTATTAAACCAAACCATTCTTGTATTCCATATCCTCCAGCTTTATCTAGAGGTTGATAATTATTGATGTAATATTGAATTTCTGAATTAGTGAGTTTATTTACATACACAGTGCTTGTATCAAAAAATGAAATTTCTTTTTTTATAGTTTTTAAAGTGACTCCAGTTACTACAAAATGTTTTTTATTCGAAATCATTTTTAACATATTAGTAGCTTCTTGTTTTGTATTTGGTTTTTCAAGAATAATCTTATTCATATATACAATAGTATCTGCACATATTAAAACTTCATTCTTATTAATCTTATAGGAGTTAGCTTTTTTTTTAGAAAGGAAAACAGCTATTTGAGTAGGTGTTAATGAATTTGGATAACTTTCGTCAATATCTAGTTGTTGTATCTTAAAATTGAATCCCATTAACTTTAATAATTCAATTCTTCTTGGAGATTTTGATCCTAGAATAATATTGAAATTAGTATTTAATTTTTCCATTTAAATCCCATTTTTTATTTACTTTCATTGTTTGTTCTATGATATCTCGAACACAACCTTCTCCACCATTTTTACTAGAAATATAATTGCAAATATTTTTAACTTCATTAACTGCATTCTTTGGGCAACAACTTACATATGCATATTTTAAAACTTCGATATCTGGAATATCATCTCCCATATATAAAATTTGGTCTTGCTTTAGGTTGTTTTTTTTCATAAAATCAATCAATTTAGGTAATTTATCATTTGCATTTAAATAAACTTCGTGAACACCTAATTGTTCAAATCTTAATTTAATTTCCTCATCTCTACCCCCTGTAATTATACCCACTTTATATCCTTTTTGAATTGCTAATTTTAATGCATATCCATCTTTTGCATTCATTTTTCTAATAAATTTTCCTCCGGGGAATACATATAAGTTACCATTAGTAAGTACTCCGTCAACATCAAATACAAATGCTTTAATTTGTTTTAAATCTTTTTTAAATTCACTTTTCATACTCTTCTAAAATATTTTGAGATAATAATTGATATATTTTTTTGTAATTTTTATTTTTCATCATTTTCAAGTGTTCATTTATGATTTTATTGTCACCTCTTTTTGCAGGTCCAGTTTGATTATCTATAGGATCACTTTCTGTTATATTATTTGCGGTTTTAATAATTAAAGGAATTAATAATGAAAAATCTATTTCATAATTATCTAAATGTTTTTTAGCAATTATGTAGCAAAAGTTCGAAAAATTTGAAACAATAACTGCAGCTAAATGAATATGTTTTCTTTGAAAAGAGTTTAAATAATAAATTTTATTTGAAATTTTATTACCTAAACTAATTAATTTTTTTTTAAATACTTCATTATTAGCTTCTATACATATGGGAATAGATTTGAATTCAATTTTTATTTCTTTTTTTAAAGTCTGTACAGGATATAAAACTCCTGTATTTTTTCGACCATCAAAAACACTTATATCTGTACTTCCAGAGGTGTGGATCATTGATATGTTAGGTAGTTTTTTGATAACTTCTTTGATATTATCGTCTTTTACACAAATAATTATTAAATCTGTTTTTAAAAAATTTGCAAATTGATTATTAAACATACAATCTAATTTTTTTGATAATGCAAATCCACTTTCTTTATTTCTTGAAATTATTTCCTGTATTTTAACCCCAGAATACTTAAATGCTAATCCTAAATGTGTTGCAACATTACCTGAACCAATAATTGAAATTTTTTTAATCATATAATTAGTAATATAATCATAAAATTAAATACTTTTGTTGTCTAAATATATATAAAACATTGAATAAATATTTTAATTACTTATTTTCCATCAAATCAGCATTATTATTAATGTTTTTATTTGCTATTGCTATTGCTATTGCAACTTTCATTGAAAACGACTATGGAACTACTACAGCTAGAGCTTTAGTGTTTAATAGTTGGTGGTTAGAGTTAATACTCATTTTTTTATGCTCAATTTTTATATATAATATTTTTGAATATAGGTTATTTCACATTAATAAGTTACCTGTTTTGTTTTTACATTTATCGTTTATATTTATTATTATAGGTGCCGGAATAACTAGATATATTAGTAACGAAGGTGTTATGAGGATAAGAGAAGGAACATTAAATAATCAATTTATTTCGACTAATTTATTTTTAGAATACAAGATTCATAATAGTATTAGTCAATATTCTGGTCAAAAAGAATTAATTCTGTCTTCCAAATCAAATAATTCTTTTTCAATACCGATGAGTTTTGATAATAAAAATATAAAGATTCAATATGTTAATTTTATACATGATCCAGTTGAGGAACTAGTTGATTCCCAGGAAGGAGGTGGTGAAATAATAGAATTAATTATTCCTTCTGAATCTGGTGGTATGCAATCAGAATACATATTAAAAAACAGTCAAAAGTATATTAAAAATTTGAATGTTAATTATCAAAGTAATCTTAAAACAGATTTAAATATTTATCAGGAAGATTCATTATTTTATTTTGATTCAAAATTTGATGTTCATTTTATGAAAATGTCGGATCGTTCTACAGGTGTGTTAATGAATAATTCAAGTCATTTATTGAATAATAAAGTCTTGTATACTATTGATAGTCAAAATATAGTATTTAAAAATTATTTTCAAAATGCTATTCTTAAACAAGTTCCTGCAAATATTAAAAATGATGCTGCTAAATTAGATTTATTGAAAATTATTTTAACAGTAGCTAATCAGGATACAATTATTGATTTATATGGTGCTGAAGGTGTGTTATCTTCAAAAAATTATTTTCAATTTAATGATTTATATTTTTCATTATCTTATGGCCCAAGAGTACATACTTTACCATTTGGTATCTTTTTAAAAGATTTTCAATTAGAAAGATATCCCGGATCTGAAAGTCCTTCATCATTTGCTAGTGAAATTCAGATTATGGACGGAACAGAGAATATAGATTATCGAATTTTTATGAACAATGTTTTAAATTATAAGGGTTATAGATTTTTTCAATCTTCTTATGATAATGATGAGAAGGGAACAATACTATCTGTTAATCAAGATAGATTGGGGACAGGAGTAACATATTTTGGATATTTTTCATTGCTTTGTTCCGTGTTAAGTTTATTGATATCAAGGTTTTCAAGAATAAGTATTCTTGGTAAACAACACAAAACTGTTTAATTATGAATTATAAGTTTATTAATTTTCTGTTTTTTACTTTATTAATTTCATTTTTATCTGCATCTAATTTGCCTTTAGATAGTTTATTAATGGATAGAAAAATCCCTAAAGAACACGCCGAATTATTTTCTAAGATACTTACTCAAGATAATGAAGGTAGAATTAAACCTTTTAATACATTTAGTTCAGAAATTTTGAGAAAAATAGCAAGAAAAGATAAGCTTTTTAATCAAAATTCAGACCAAATTGTAATTGGTATGATTTTAGATCCATTATTATGGCAAATGATTCCTATAATTAAGGTAGCAGATGAGGAAGTTTCTACTATTATTAATCAGCAATCAGATTATGTTTCATTTATTTCTTTTTTTAGTGAAAAAAGTCAATATCTTTTAACTCCATATGTTGAAGCAGCATATGCAAAAAGACCTATTGATAGAACAAAGTTTGATAAAAAAATTCTAGAAATTGATGAACGGGTAAATATTTGCTCGATGATCTTTTCAGATAATTTAATTAGAATTTTCCCATCAAAATCATCTCTTAATGCTCCTTGGACCCCAGATGTATCAATGTCAGTCCCAGGTGTTGACTCCTTGAAAACAAATAGTTTTAAAATGATATATAGAGATTTAGTTTATACTTCTTTTTCAGATGGTAATTGGAATTCTAGTAATTCAATAATTTCATTCATTTCAAATTATCAGAATGAATATGCATTCTCTCTTTTACCATCTAACATTAAAGTTAAGTTAGAAATATTTTATAATAAATTAAAACCTTTTGGGTGGACTAGATTATTTTTATTTTACTTTTTAGTTGGATTTTTTTTATTATTTATTCTATTATTTGAAATTTTTTATAACTCAAACCAAATAATTAATAGGTTGTCATCTTTTAGTAAGTATTTGATTTTTTTGGGATTTATTTTTCATCTTCTCTGTCTTGCCTTAAGATGGTATATCTCAGGACATGCTCCCTGGAGTAATGCTTACGAATCAGTAATTTTTATTGCATTTGCTACTATGCTTGCTGGAATCCTATTTTCAAAAAAAACAAACTTCACATTAGTTGCTGCTTCTATAGTAGCAGCAATGTTACTTTTTGTTGCTAATTTGAATTGGTTAAATCCTGAAATCACAAACTTAGTACCAGTATTGAAATCCTATTGGTTAATGATACATGTCTCAGTAATTACCTCAAGTTATGGATTTTTTGGATTGTGTGCATTTCTTGGCTTATTGAATTTATTATTAATTCTAGCTAATCGTACAAAAAAAATAGAATCTAATATATCCAATTTAACAATCATTAATGAGCAGTCTATGATGATAGGCTTGTTTCTATTAACTATTGGCACTTTTTTAGGTGGTGTATGGGCAAATGAATCGTGGGGTAGATACTGGGGATGGGACCCTAAGGAAACTTGGGCTTTGGTTAGTTGTCTTGTTTATGCTTTAATACTTCATGTAAGATTATTAAAAACAAAAAAATATATTTATTTCTTTAATATGTTATCATTATTTGGTTTTAGCTCAATTTTAATGACTTATTTTGGTGTTAATTACTATTTAGATGGATTACATTCTTATGCTGCAGGAGATGCATTTCCAGTACCTGACTTTGTTTTACCTGTATTCCTTTCTTTTTTATTTATATCAATTTTAAGTTATTTTAGATTTAATAAATGGATTAATCAGTAATCAAATGAGTAAAGTAGATATTTTAGCTGTTGGTGCACATCCAGATGATGTCGAATTAGGTTGTGGAGGAACATTATTACTCCAAAGATCTCTCGGTTATAGTATTGGTGTTATTGATTTAACTGAGGGTGAACTTGGAACAAGAGGTTCTGCTAAGATAAGAATTGAAGAGTCTAAAATTGCGGCCAAAAAAATGGGATTATCTTTTAGAGCAAATTTATCTTTTCAAGATGGTTTTTTTGAGAATAATAGAATTAATAAATTAGAATTAATAAAAAGAATTAGAATGTGTCAGCCCTCTATTGTTTTAGCTAACACATTATATGATAGACATCCAGATCATGGGAGAGCTGCTGATTTAATTTATGAAGCTTGTTTTCTAGCAGGTTTAGAGAAAATAGAAACAGAGTTTGATGGCCAGTTACAAAATCCATTTAGACCTAAAGTTATCTATAATTATATTCAATATAATAACCAGCAACCAGATTTTCTTATTGATATTTCTGATTTTATGATGAAAAAAATGGAACTTATTAAATCATATTCTTCACAATTTTATAATCCCAATTCAAAAGAAAGTGAAACTATAATATCTAAAAAAAATTTTCTTGATTTAGTTATGTCTCGTTCTTCCGATTTAGGTAGATTTATCTCCGTAGATTATGCGGAAGGATTTTGTGTTAATAGATATCTGGGAACGAAAGATTTATATAATTTGATATAATCAATATTATTTGACTCTTATTTTAAATACTTGTTTGTCTTCAATATAACCTTCTAAAATATCATTTTTATTTACTTTATCAACTCCACTAGGTGTACCCGTGAAGATTAAATCTCCTTTTTTCAAAGTAATGTATTTAGAAACATATGATATTATATTATCAATTTTAAAAATCATATTTTTAGTATTACCACTTTGTTTTATTTTACTATTTACTAATAACTTAAAATATAGATTATTTAAATCTGCAATATTTTCTTTATTAATAAATGTTCCAATTACTGCAGAACCATCAAAAGCTTTTGCTTTTTCCCATGGATAACCATCTTGTTTTAATTGTTGTTGAATATCTCTTGCTGTAAAATCAATTCCTACAGTTAATTCATTATAATAATTGTAGGAGAATTTTTCATTAATATGTTTTCCGGATTTATTTATTTTAATTACAACTTCTATTTCATGATGTATATTATTTGAAAAATCAGGAATAAAAAAAGGTTGTTTCTTATGAACTATTGATGTTTCAGGTTTTAAAAAAAATATGATATCATTTGGAATTATATTTTTTAACTCAGAGATGTGTGCAGGATAATTTCTACCGATACAAATTATTTTCATATTTCTCTGGAAGTATCAAAAGATTCTAAATAATCTGCTACTCGTTTCAAAAATTTGCTACCAAGGGCTCCGTCTATAACTCTATGGTCATATGATAGTGATAGAAACATTTTAGATCTTATACCAATTGTGTCGCCAAACTCAGTTTCGATAACAGTTGCTTTCTTCTGTATTTTCCCTAAAGCTAATATTGCTACTTGTGGTTGATTAATTATTGGAGTCCCCATGATGCTACCAAATGAGCCAACATTTGTAATTGTAAATGTACCACCAGCAATTTCATCTGGATTCAATTTATTTTCTCTAGCTCTTAAAGCTAAGTCATTAACAGAAGAAGTTAGACCTAAAATATTTTTTTCTTGAGCTTTTTTTATAACAGGAACAATTAAATTACCTGAAGCTAGAGCCGTTGCCATGCCAAGATGTATATTTTTATGTTTGATTATTGTATCACCATCTACTGAAATATTAATTAAAGGAAAGTCTTTTATAGCTTTAATAGCAGCTTCAAAAATTATTGGAGTATAAGTTATTTTTTGTCCCTCTCTTTCTAAAAATCTTTTTTTAATTCTATTGCGCCATTCAACTATTTTAGATACATCTGCTTCAACAAATGATGTTACATGTGCAGATGTTGACTTACTGTTAATCATATGTTTTGCAATTAGTTTACGCATCCTATCCATCTGAATAATTTCAACATCAGAATTTATATTTAATTCTTGTGAAGATTTCTCATGAAGAAAATTATTTTCTTGAGTATCATTATGTGATTTATTTTGATTTTTATTATTTAAATAATCAATTAAGTCATTTTTTGTTACTCTGTTATTTTTACCACTTCCTTTTATATTTGTTAATTCTAGATTTGATATGCCTTCTTTTTTTGCAATATTTTTTACTAAAGGTGAATAGAACTTATCGGTCTTTATATTAGTATTTTCTCTATTGCTTGAAATTTTTTCTGTTTTTATTATTTTTTCGTTTTGAATTAATTCAGATTTTTTTTGATTGTCATTTTGTTTATCTTGATTATTAGAGATTTCAGTAAAATGTTGATTATCGTCATTATTTTCATCTTCAATGACTGCAATAACTTTTCCAACTTCTACAGTATCATTTTCTTTATATAATTGTTCGACTAATATGCCTTTAGCAATTGAAGGTATTTCGGAGTCAACCTTGTCAGTAGCGATTTCGACAATTGTTTCATCTAGTTCGACAGAATCACCTATGTTTTTTACCCATTTAATTATTGTAGCTTCAGCAACACTTTCACCCATTTTGGGCATAATTAATTCGACTTTACTCATATATAATTCTTATAATAGATAAAGTACAAAGCTAATTAAAAAAGTCTATATATTTCTTAAAAAATGTTTTTATAAAATTTTGCTTTTTAATGTCATTTTTTAAAATATATAAGTCCCCTTGTGTATGAATGGAATTACTTCCAATTATGAAAGTACTTTCAGAGGGTGCGATTTTAATCGAAATATCTTTTGGAATTCTCTCCATATATTCTATGATTTCATTCGCATTAATATCTTTTGATGAAAAAATAATTTCATTAAGTTTATGAATTTTAAGAATTTCCTCTATTTGTTCAATATTGCCTAAATCATAAGTTTCTTTCAATTTATGGTTTATTTTTCTAATAAATTTTATTTTTGGATGAACTGTTTCAATAATTTCTTTTATTCTTTCAAATTCTTCCTGTTTTGCAACAATCCCAATTTTTTTAAATTGTGTTTTTTTTGTAGTAAATAATTCTATTTTAGAAAGGTTTAAAAGATGTCTTAATATGGTTAAAGATATTATAGTATATACTGAACCTAAAATAATTAAGGCTCTTGAAAACCTTAAGTTTTCAGGAAGTAAACTATATATAATTAACATAGTTATTGAGCCAACTATTACTCCCTTTATTGTATTTGAAGGTTGTAGCGGTCTTTTATATCCATTTTGTGAAGAAATACCTATTATCCAAAATAATATATATATTGGAACAGCATAAAATAAAAAAATATCACTATAATAGTCTTGATTTAAAAAATAATTTTTTGCCCATATTTTTTGCAACGAATACATTCCAATAAATATTATTATTGCATCAATAATTGGTTGAGCTAATTTGTCAATTAGTTGTTTTATAATAGAAATGATTGCTCTAAAAAAAATCGCAAAACTTATCATTATCACCAATGGCTTAGCATTTTTGTTAGAGTAGTGTTTTTTAACAAAAATCATCATTGCATTATAAAACATAAGAATATAATTTACCGATGTTTTTTTAGTGCTTTCTCCTTTATAGTGAATGATACTTGTTTTAGGAAAATAAATATTTTTATATCCTATTTTTTGAATACGATATGACAAGTCGATATCTTCACCGTACATAAAAAATCTTTCATCTAACATTCCTATTTGATCCAGAATTTCTTTTTTTGTCATAAAAAATGCACCCGATATTACATCAATTTCATTTATTTTATCTGGATCTAAATAACTTAAATGGTATTGACTAAATTTTTTAGATTTAGGAAACATTTTGCTGAGACCAAATATTTTATAAAATGCACTGCTAGGTGTGGGTAAAGATCTTTTTGATTCTGGTAAAAACTTACCATTACCATCAATCATCTTTACCCCGATAGCACCAATATTTATATTATTGTCAAAATAATTAATTGTTTCAGTTAAAGTATTTTCTTGAATAATTGTATCTGGATTTAATAATAATATATATTTCCCTTTAGCTTGTTTAATTGCTTGATTATTTGCTTTTGAAAATCCTACATTTTTTTTATTTAAAATAAGTTTGATTGAGGGAAAAACATTCTTCAACATTTCTACAGAATCATCAATAGAGTTATTGTCAACTACAATTATTTCTAAATCAATGTTTTTTCTTGCATTTTCTATAGATTTAATACATTGATTAAGAAAGTGTTTAACATTATAGTTAACAATAATAATTGATAGTTTCATTGTTTTAATGTTTTATTAAATGAATATCTATTTATTAGAGCTCTTCCTAAGGTAATTTGATCTGTATATTCTAACTCATCACCTATAGAAATTCCTTTTGATATAGTAGTTGTATTTATGTTATATGGTGAAATTTTTTTATAAATATAGTAACTTGTAGTTTCTCCTTCCATACTTGCACATAATGCAAAAATAATTTCTTCGATTTTTGATTTTGATATTTTCTCAATTAAATTATTAATATTTAATTCATTTGGACCTACACCATCAATAGGTGATATTAATCCACCTAGCACATGATAATGACCATTATACTGCATAGTATTTTCAATGGCAATAACATCTTTAATATCTTCAACAATACATATGATGTTTTTATTACGTTTCTCATTTGTACAAATGTCACATAAAGCATGTTTAGAAATATTATTACAGTTGAGACAATATTTTGTATTATCAACCATTTTAATAATATTATTTGCTAATGTATGTGCCTGTTTTTTATTTCTTAGTAGATATATAGCTAGTCTTAATGCAGTTTTTTTTCCTATACCTGGAAAGTTAGATATAGCTTCAACTGTATTTTTAATTAATGAGGATGGAAAATTCATTTATCAAAAATAGGTAAATATCATAGATTTTATTAACTATTTTTATTTCTTTGTTAAATGTTATCTCCACTATTAATTATTTCTATTTTAGTATTATATTTTTCAGTACTAATTATTATTGGAAAAATAACCTCAAAAAATTCTAATAATGATGCTTTTTTTATTGGGGAAAGAAAATCACCTTGGTATATAGTTGCATATGGTATGATTGGAGCAACCCTTTCAGGTATTACTTTTTTATCTGTTCCAGGGTGGGTAGGTGAGTCAGAGTTTTTTTATTTTCAAATGGTATTAGGTTATGTGCCTGGATATTTATTTGTTGCATATATTCTTATGCCAGTATATTATAGATTGAAACTTTATTCAATATATGGGTACTTAGGTGAGAGGTTTGGTTTTTTTTCACACAAATGTGGTGCAGCTTATTTTTTTATGTCAAGACTTTTAGGAGCCTCCTTGCGGCTATATATTGTTGCATTTGTATTACAATCTTTACTTTTTGATGAGCTTGGTATTCCCTTTTCTATTACAACTTTACTGACTATTATATTAATTTGGCTATACACCTATAAAGGAGGTATAAAAACAATTATTTGGACAGATACATTACAAACTAGCTTTATTTTATTAACACTAGTTGCATGTCTTTTTATGTTATTTAATAATTTAGGTTTTAATTCACTTAGCGATAGTTTGAGTCATAGTCAATTAAATTTTAGAATTTTTTCATTTTCAGATTTTAAAAATAGTTCTCATTTTTTTCGTTCTTTTTTATCAGGAATGTTTATTGCGATTGCTATGACAGGTTTAGATCAAGATATGATGCAAAAAAATTTATCATGTAAAGACATAAAAGATGCGCAAAAAAATATGATTTGGTTTAGTGTTATTCTTGTTTTAGTGAATATTTTATTTTTATATTTAGGTGCTTTACTGTATCAATATGTTGATGCTAATAATTTACAAACTGTCGGTGGTGATAAGTTATTTATAGATGTAATCCAAAAAGGTGATTTAGGTATATTTATCTTTGTATTATTTCTTTTAGGTCTTATTTCTGCTGCTTATTCTAGTGCCGATTCAGCATTAACATCTTTGACAACTTGTTTTTATATAGATTTTCTTGGTTTACAAGATGATCATAGTTTAAATGGTACTTATGTGCGTAATGTTATTCACATAATGATAGCGGTATTATTATTTAGTGTTATTTTACTTATACATTATTTTAATAATGACAGTATTATTGCTACATTATTTCTTATAGCAAGTTTCACATATGGTCCACTTTTAGGTTTGTTTTTATTTGGGTTATTTACAAAAAGAAATATTATAGATGCTTTAGTACCAATTATTGTTGTAATATCACCAATATTATCGGGTTTATTATATGTTTATGATATACATATTTTTAAAGGTTTTCAATTTGGACCTGATTTAATTATTATAAATGGGTTGATAACATATATTGGATTGTACTTGATATCCACAAAATCAACTATATAATTACCTATATTATTTTAAAATTTTTAAGAGTTTTTAAAGTTATTGCTATCATAATAAAGACGACACTTATAAACACATGATTATGAGTTATTATTTCAATTTCTTGAAGGTGATTTGTGAAAAAGTATTTTAGTAAAATATCAATATATATGAATGATAAAACTGTGCTTAAAGTTGAGGAATATTCTTGTTTTAATATTTTTTTAATGGACAATTTATTATTTGATTTTTTAAATTTCCCAAAGCTTGGTAAAAAAACTGGTGTATCTTGAGAGTAAGATGTGAACTCAGAGCTATACTTTTCAATTAAGTAATTTTCTTCAGTCAAGATAATTCTTTCGTAAAGAATTAGAAAGAACATAGATATTATTAATACTAATATATAGCTTAATGAATAGACTGATATACCAAACCATATTATAAAGTTAGCTAGATAGAGTGGGTGTCTCACAATTGAATAAATCCCTGTTTTATTTAAATGTTCTGCAATTTGATAGTTTCTATTTCTACCTGATGTGCCATCAGGAGTTGTTCCTATAGTATAAAATCTTAGAATTACACCAAAAAAACTTATTGTTACACCTATATATTGTATAGTATTTAAATATTTTAGAGAAAGACATGGATATAAACTAGTTTGTTCGATTAAAGGAAAAGAAATTAGAAATAATAATATAGGTATTTGTCCACGATATTTAAATAATATGGAACCTTCTTTTTTCATTCTTTTAACTAATCTCATATTTTTTAATTTTAAATAAATATTTTTTTCAATCCTTTTTTTACTCAAATATTACTAGAAAATTTGATAATTCATCACAACTATATATAAAAACTTATTTTTTTACTTAAAAAAACTTATTTTTTAGATAAGAATTCCGTAATAATTGCTATATTGAGTACGAACTTTAATTAAAAATTTAAGTATTATGGCTTATTCACACGAAAATAGTAAAGGAAAAACTTACTATTTACATTCAAAAGATGTTACCTTAAGAGGTGGCAGAACTCAAACTATTTATTATTTTGCAGGTGATCAAAGATCTAATGCATGTGATTTACCAGCAGGTAAAAAAGTTGTCGAAAGTGCTAGAACAGGTTTACCTCTAGTAAAGAAGGCATAAGTAATAAATTACTTGATTTTAAAAGAAAAGGGCCGCAAGGCCCTTTTTTTATTGGAATTCTTTTTTGTTAAACTTTTGGTTAATTATAATTTCTGTATATGTATTGATATTTTTTTGAACTATATTTCCATCTATTTCTATTGTTAATTTTTCTCTAAAAGGAAATATAATACCATTGATGCTTTTATAATCTTCATATTCTATTATTTCCTTTTTACCATTATCGATATATTCTTTTTTGACTAGATAAAAGTTAATTTTATCAAAAAACAAATTCGTTGTATCATTTTTGTGATTATTAATTTGAATTTTATGATAGGCAGTATCTAAATTATTTTTTGCATCTAATAATGTAAACAGTGTATTTTTTTTTGTGAGTGCTAGTATTGGAAATGGATAAAAATTAATTTTCTTTTTATCTAAAACTTCGCCTTCCATTTTATTTACAATTTTTTTATTATTGTGATTTCTAATTATAATACAATTTTCCCCATCATATTTTAAGGACTCAATTTCTCCAATTTGACTGATTGATAAATTAGAATAAAACAGATTAGGAGTTTTGTATTTTAATTCACCATCTAAGTTAATGTTTGCTGCATCTACAATTTTTGCAGTAAATTTTTTATATAATGAACTTATTTTATTAATTTTTTTCAATCCACCAATTGCTTCAAAATATTTATTAATTATTTGATTTGCTGGATTATTAATGTTGGAATTTTCGTTAATATTTATTTCTTGAGAGATTGAAATATTAATAAATAAAATTGCAACTAAGGTAGTTAATGTTTTCACTATAATTATATTTTTAACAAAATTACTATATATAAAATTCATAACACTCGTATATTATTCATATTTATATCGATATTTGTATAAAATATGAAAAAAAACTTTTCTTTAAGTGGTATGCCTGATTTTAACACTCTTCAAATTAAGAGACGAGAATTTCTTATATCTATAATTAAGAAAAAATTTCAATCTTTTGGCTTTAAGCCAATTGCTACATCATTAATTGAAAAAAGAGATAATTTATTTGGTTCGTATGGTACTGATGGTGATAAATTAATTTATCAAATAGTTCGAAGTGGAGATTATTTAAATAAATTAAATATTGACTTTCAAAATATTAATTATAATGAATTATCTCAAAATATTTGTGATAAAGCCCTTAGATATGATTTAACTATTCCTTTTGCAAGATTTATTGCATCTAATCAAGCAGACATAAATTTTCCTTTTAAAAGATATGAAGTAGGATCTGTTTTTAGAGCTGATAGACCTCAAAAAGGTAGGTTTAGGCAATTTACTCAATGCGATGCTGATATTATTGGTAGTAATTCTTTATGGTTAGAAATAGAGCTTATTAATCTAATTGATTCAGTTATAAGTGAATTTGGATTAAACGATTTAACTATAAAAATTAATAATAGGAAAATACTAGAGGGTGTTTTTGAATCTTTTTCAAGTAATTTAGATTTTAGTAATTTTTGTATTATTCTTGATAAACTTGATAAAATAGGTTTTAATGGAGTAAGGCAGCTTTTCTTAACTAATGGTTTTGTTAATAATGATTTAGATCTTCTTTGTAATTTGTTTGAATTAAATGGTTCTTTTCTCGACAAGAAGGAATTTTTATTGTCTAAATTTAAAATCAATAGCAATTTAGAAAAAGGTTTAAATGAATTGTCATTCATTTTTAATAAAATCAACATAGAAACAATAAAGCAAAATATAGAAATTGACTTTTCTTTAGCAAGGGGATTAGATTACTACACTGGAACTATTTTTGAATTAGTAACCTCTAATTTTTCTGGTAGTTTAGCTGGTGGTGGTAGGTATGATCAGTTGACTGAGAAATTTGACCTTAAAGATTTAAGTGGTGTTGGAATATCTTTTGGACTTGATAGATTATGTTTACTACTTGAACAATCTAATTTATTTCCTTTAGATATTGATGATAATATTGATTTTGTCTTTCTTAATTTTGGCGATCAAGAAGCTGATGTGGCTCAATCTTATATTATTAAGCTTCGTGATTTTTCTGTTTCTGCAGAGTTATACCCTGATAAAGTTAAAATAAATAAACAGATGAAATATGCTCACAAAAGAGGGGCTAAATTTGTTGTAATGATTGGCGAACAAGAAATGAAACAAAGTAAAATGTTGGTTAAGAATATGTCAACTGGAGAACAGCAGGTTTTAACTTTCAAAGAATTAATAAACACATTATAAGATTTGGTAGCATCAAAATTTGACATAAGTAAAAATAATATTAGCTTGATAGAATTATATTCTGTTGCTAAAAGTGATATAAAAATTTACATATCAAGTGAATCTATTAATCATATTAATAATTCAAGAAAATATTTAGAGGATAAATTGAATAATATTAATGAATTAATTTATGGTGTTAATACTGGATTTGGATCATTGTGTGATAAAAAAATTGATTTCGATGATATTGAGCAATTACAAGAAAATTTAGTTAACTCTCATGATTGTGGTGTTGGGGAAGATGTACCACATTTAATTAAAAAATTGATTTTTTTGATTAAGATTCGTTCTTTAAGTTTTGGATTTTCTGGTATTAGAAATGTGGTTGTTGAAAGATTAATTCTGTTTTATAATAGTGGTGTTTTTCCATCAATTAAAACACAAGGATCATTAGGTGCATCTGGAGACCTTGCTCCACTTGCTGCACTTGCACAAACTCTTATTCAAGATTCATATAATCATCAAGTTAATCAATCTTCTTTAAAATTATCATATAAAGAAGGGCTTGCTCTTTTAAATGGCACTCAGTTTATGTCTTCTTATGCTTTATATTCAGTTGTTGAGGCGATTAAATTGTATCATTTTGCTAATTTGATTTCTTCAATTTCTATAGATGCATTTTTATGTAAAAGAGATTCCTTCCATCCCCTCGTTTCAAGTATTAGAAACCATGTTGGTCAAAATTATACTGCTAAAGAAATATTAAAGATACTAGACGGTAGTACAACATTCACTAATGATAAACAATATGTGCAAGATCCATATTCATTTAGATGTATTCCACAAGTCCATGGTGCTTCATATGATGCGATTAAGCATGTTCAATCTGTTGTAAACATTGAAATAAACTCTGTTACAGATAATCCTTTAATTTTTGCTGATCAAAATCAAATTTTATCAGCTGGTAATTTCCATGGACAATCATTAGCATTAGCAATGGATTATTTAGCTATTGCACTTTCAGAAATTAGTAGTATTTCTGAAAGAAGAGTATATAAATTAATTTCTGGAGAGAGAAATCTCCCAATTTATTTAACTAAAAATCCTGGGATTAATTCAGGCTTAATGATAACTCAATATACTGCAGCATCTATTGTTAGCCAAAATAAGCAACTTGCTACTCCCTCTTCAGTTGATAGTATTGTGTCTTCAAATGGACAAGAAGATCATGTTAGTATGGGGGCTAACTCTGCAACTAAATTATATAAAGTTGTGAATAATGTTAAAACTACATTAGCAATTGAGTTATTAAATGCAGTTTATGCTCTTAAGTTACAGCCAAAATGTAATGGAACTAGTTCTCCATTAATTAATAATTTTTTAAGTAAAATAAAAAAAATAATTAAAATCTATGAAAATGATGGAAGACCACCATCCTTAGATATCAATTTATTAAGAAATTTTATTGATGATTTTGATATACTAGATTTTTTGAAAATTAATAAGTAATTCTGAGAAGATGATTCTTAGAATACTATAAACTGGCATAGCAATTATCATCCACATTAACCCTCCAATAAATCCTGCAGAAAGTGCAACAAAAAATATTTCTAATGGATGTGCATTAAATGCTTTTGAATAAATAGTTGGTTGAAGTAAAAAATTATCTATCGATTGAATTGTTCCAAAAAGAAAGAATGATTTAATTATTAAGGGTACAATTAAATCAATCATATTTTGATCAATATAAATTGTTCCTACAATAATACTTGTAAATACAAGTCCAATTAAAGGTCCAAAGTAAGGTATTATGTTAATTACTGCAGCAAAAACAGCTAATATCCACGGATTAGGTAATTTTAAAATAGACATACCAATACCAAATAAAATAAATAGAATTGTTGTTTGTATACATAATCCAATAAAATAACGTCTAATAAAATAAATAATAGTATTTATTTTTTCTTTGGCTTTAGGTATGAAGAATGATAAGCTGAAAATAACCTTTTCTTTTATCATTGCTTTATCACGAATTAAAAAAAATGAAATAAATAAAATTGAAAAAATAGCCATAAATATATTCCCAAGTATTTCAAACATTGATTGAAAAACACCAGTGACAGAAGCAATATTAAATATATCGACTAAGTCTATTAAATTTGCTTCTTGCTCAATATTAAATGTCTCAAACTTTTTATTAATTTGTTGGGTGACGATCATTAAAAAATTTTTTATTTCTTCTGATTGAATAGAGCTTATAATTTGAAGTTCTTCTATGATTAGTGGGGATAAAATAAATCCTAGGAGCCCAAAAGAGCTAGATATAATTATTAAACATAGTAAAGTAGCAATAGTTTTGCTAATACTATATTTAAGTATTTTAATTTTACAGATCCAATTACTGATTGGGTTAATTGTTATTGAAAGTACTAATGCAATAAAGAAATAAATTACTAATAACTGGATTTTACTTATTAAAAATAATCCTAAACATATTGTTATTAGAATAATGATATTTTTTATTGAATCTTTCATATTTATCTATTCATAGAATAACATAAAATATTAGCTCCCATTTTTAATGCTTTTTGTCTTATGTTATTAGAGTTATTATGTACATTTTTATCTTCCCATCCGTCCCCTAAATCTGACTCGTAAGAGTAAAAACATATTATTTTATTATTATAAATTAGTGCTAGACCCTGCGGTGGATTATTATCATGTTCATGAATTTTCGGAAGGCCATTTTCAAAAATATAAATATTATTGAAAATAGTATGGTTATGAGGTAATTCAATAAAATCTAATTCAGGAAATACTTTTTTCATTTCAGATCTGATGTATCTGTCCATTCCATAATTATCATCAATGTGTAAAAAACCACCACCCATTAAGTATTTTCTTAAGTTTTCTACATCAGAATTATTAAATAGTACATTACCATGACCTGTCATGTAAATAAATGGATAATTAAATATATTTTGACTACTAGGCTCTATAATATCATAACTCTCTGCAATATTCATATTTAAATTATTATTGCAAAAAATAGCTAGATTTTTGAGTGAACTAGGGTTTGAATACCAATCACCGCCACCATCATATTTTAAAACAGCTAATTCATAACTATTTTGAGCAAATAGTAAATTAGATATTATAAAAATGACAGATAAATGAATTTTCATATTATGTTAACATATTAATAATTGTACAGCCAACAATTCCCGCTGTTTCAGTACGTAGAATTTGATTTCCAAGTTTTACAGGAACAATTCCCGCTGTTTCAGCTAAATTAATCTCTTTTTTAGTAAAATCTCCTTCAGGACCAATAAAAAGTGTAATTTGATTATGATTTTTCAAGTTCAGTATTGATTTATTTAAATAATTTAAATTTTGACTGTGACAATGCGCTATGTATGTATTTGTGAATGGATTGACAATTAAATCTTCGAATTTAATTAAATTATTTATTGTTGGTAAAAAGGAATTTTTAGATTGTTTCATAGCAGAAATAAGTATTTTTTCACATCTTTCTTGATTTAGTTTTGTTCTTATTGAATTTTCACATATAATGGGTGTGATAAAATCAACTCCTATTTCTGTAGCTTTTTCAAGAAACCATTCAAATCTCAATCTATTTTTAGGAGGAGAAATAACAATATGTGATTTTAATTTTTTATTATTCACTTCCAAAGTTTTAAGATCTTGGTACTGAACTTGATTTTTAATTATTTGTTGAATTCTAGCAGAATAAATGACACCCTTTCCCTCTGTTAATAGTATTTTTTCACCTTTCTTTTTTCTCAAGGAGAATATGCAATGTTTACTTTCTTCTGTTGAAAGTATTTTGTTAAAGATATTTTTAGTATAAAAAAGATACATTATTAGTATAATATATTTTTATTTTTTTGAAATTGGACCGCCCAGTAAAATATCTTTTAATGTTCTTGGATTTATAATTGATTTAGATGTTGTAGAGTTAATAATATTGTTGAAATTTTGATTAAAAAGTTTCGCCAGTTTATTAGCACTGTCTAAATAATTTGATTGACTTTCCCATGTGTTTACTGGGTCAAGAATTGTAGAGGGAACATTTGGACAAGCAGTAGGCATTAAAAGTTTAAATATATTATGTTCTTTATAGCTTTGGTGTAATAATTGATTATTCATAACAGCAGCAATCATTGCTCTAGTATATTTCAGTGAAATTCTACTTCCAATCCCGTAGGGTCCACCAGACCATCCGGTATTAATTAACCAAACATGTACATTTTCTTTTTCAGTTTTCTCTCCTAACATATTTGCATATACAGTAGGGTGTAATGGCATAAAAGGTGCTCCAAAGCAAGCTGAAAAAGTTGCTTCAGGTTCTTTAACACCTTCCTCTGTTCCTGCAACTTTAGATGTGTATCCGGAGATAAAGTGATACATAATTTGCTTTTTTGTTAATTTAGAAATAGGAGGAAGAACACCAAACGCGTCTGCAGTTAAGAAAAAAATATTTTTTGGTGATGGACCTATTGAAGGTTTTGCTATATTGCTTATGTGAAATATAGGGTAGCTCACTCTAGTATTTTCAGTTTTTGAGGCATTGGTATAGTCGACTTCTTGATTTTCTGTAAAGCAAATATTTTCTAATAAAGCTCCTTTCTTGATTGCAGAAAAAATATCAGGTTCCGTTTCATAATTTAAATTAATACATTTAGCATAGCATCCTCCTTCAAAATTAAAAACACCT
>CEQM01033911.1_pt1 | contig 27255 bp, 28 predicted proteins | sample 531111 | NCBI WGS metagenome assembly CEQM01 (sample SAMEA2621278, study PRJEB7988) | marine metagenome | biome: marine biome (ENVO:00000447); feature: deep chlorophyll maximum layer (ENVO:xxxxxxxx); material: "saline water (ENVO:00002010), including plankton (ENVO:xxxxxxxx)" | depth 120 m
TGGTTATCTTCAAAGTTAGTTTCATCAGAAATAAATTTAATATCATTAGCAGACAAATACTTAATGAGATCAGACTTAGTATAGCCAAGCCAAGGTCTTAAAAGTTCGCCCTCTCCCAAGGTGCGTTTTTTCATTGGTCCTTGAAGTCCATCTATGCCCGTCCCTCGAAATAGTCTAAATAAAATTGTTTCTGCCACATCGTCTGCGTGATGAGCCATCAACAATTGATCGTCAGATCTAAGAGTATCTTTAAAAATTTTATATCTAGCATTTCTTGCAGCTGATTCAAGGCCTGATTTTTTTACATTTATGTTCACGCTATAGCTCTGAAAGGGAATGTTTCTTTCATCACAAAATATTTTGCAGTGCTCTTCCCATTGATCTGAGTTTTTATTTAATGAGTGGTTTATGTGGATTGCAGAAAGACTGCCATACAAAAGTTCTTCTTGATTCAGTTCATAGCAAAAATGTAAAAGTGCAGAAGAATCGCCGCCGCCACTGAAAGCTACAATAATATTTTTCTTAGGGTCAACTAAATCAAAGAAAGCTTTTGGATCAAACAAAATCAGGCACCAATTTTGAGCAAGCGTTGATAACGCCTTTGAAGTAACTCCTCTTGAGAGAATTTTGATAGCTCAGCTATGTTAGTTAACAAAGAAGATTTAATGTTTGCAGAAACCATATCGTAGTTTTGATGAGCTCCGCCAATTGGCTCAGAAATAATCTCATCAACGATACCTATGTTTTTTAGATCGTTTGCTCCAACCTTCATGGCTTCAGCAGCCTCAGGAGCCTTTTCTGATTCTCTCCAAACTATTGACGCACAAGCTTCAGGGGAAGCTACAGAATAAGTACCATATTCTAAAATCGCAATATGGTCACCCACACCTAAAGCTAAAGCGCCTCCCGAGCCCCCCTCACCTGAAACTACGACCAGGATTGTTGTTTTGAGGCTAGACATCACTGCAAGATTTCTAGCAATAGCTTCACTCTGACCTCTTTCTTCACCTTCTACACCTGGATATGCTCCTGCAGTATCTATAAAGGTAATGACAGGCATATTAAATTGCTCAGCAAGCTGCATCAATCTTTTAGCTTTTCTGTAGCCTTCAGGTTGAGGCATTCCAAAGTTTCTCTTAACTTTTTCCTCAGTATCTCGGCCTTTTTCATGCCCAATGATCATGACAGGCATGCCTTCTAATTTTGCAATACCTCCTACCAAAGAAGCATCATCAGCAAATTGACGATCGCCATGAAGCTCTTCAAACTCATCAAAAATCCTTTCGATAAAATCAAGTGTATGCGGTCTGTTAGGATGGCGAGCTACCTGCACTTTTTGCCATGTAGACAACTTAGAATAAATTTTCTTCGTCAATGCAGCTTGTTCAGATTTTAACTTATCTATCTGAGGTAAAAGTTCAGGATTATCGGCAGCGGCTAATTGCAAAGCTTCTATCTTTTCTGCAACTTCTGCTATTGGCTTTTCAAACTCTAAAATATTAATACTCATTTGTTTAATTTAATCGCCTCATCGCCGAACATATCTTTGAGTATTTTGATATTTTCAGATGAAGGCACTAGTTTAAATTCATTTCCAAGTTCTATTATAGCCTCAGAGTTCTCATGAAGAATTTTTAAATGTATTTTGCAATTTCCATGCTTCCAGAAGTCTCCATTCAAATTTTTTAAACTGGTCATATTGGATTGAACGACATCATTTGATAGGTTTCTTGCATCTATAATGATGGATTTATTGCCTTGGCTCATTTGCGATTCTAGTGAAGTCACAGCCCCCACTTTCATCTTATACATTCGCCTGTTTAATTCTTTGGATTTGTAATCGTCAATCTCAACAGATCCGGCGAAAATAAGAATAGAATTTGTCTTTAGTAATAAGTGGTGCTTTTCTAAAACATCGGTGTTAATTGTTCCTTCCATAGTGCCTGTTCCATCATCAAAACTAATAAAAGCAATTTGTTTATTTGAGCGATCTCTAATTTGTCTGAATGAGTTGAGTAAGCCAACTATTTTTACTCTGCTCAGGTCATCTGTAACTTCACCGATCGTATGAGATCTTAAATTCTCGACCATGCCCTCAATTGCCATTACAGGATGTCCTGAAAAGTAATATCCAAGAGCATCTCTCTCATGATTAAGTAAATCTTCTTTTGATAGATCTTTTACATTTATGTATTTCTCATAAGGATCAAATATTTCTTCCATTGAAGCAAAAAGATCAGATGTTCCGGCCATTTGTGCGCTGTTTTTTTGCCCTTCTCTTAGCATATCTTCCATACAGGCCAGTGCTATGGATCTGGATGGTGCTAATTCATCAAAAGCTCCAGCTTTAGTTAAAGCTTCAATAGATTTTTTACCGCCCAATCGAATATTTACTTTTTTTGTAAGATCAAAGAGATCCTTAAAAGAATGATTTTTCCTAACTTCGATGACATGATCAATGAAAGAATCTGCTACTCCCTTAATTGCACCCAATCCATATTTAATATGCAGATTTGCATTAACATTAAAGTGCTTATTGCTGGTTTTAATATCTGGAGTTAATACTTTTATTTTCATCTCCTTGCATTCGTTAATCAGAGTACTGATCTTATCCGTATTGCCCAATTCTGTTGAGAGCACTGCGGCCATAAAGTGCTGGGGAAAATAGGTCTTTAAATATGCGGTTTGATAAGAAAGCATTGCATAAGCCGCAGAATGAGATTTATTAAAACCATAGCCTGCAAATTTTTCAATTAGATCAAATATTTTTTCAGCAGTCACTTTTTTAATATCATTATGAGAACAACCATCCACAAATATTTGCCTTTGTTGCTCCATCTCCTCAACTTTCTTTTTGCCCATTGCTCTTCGTAAAATATCAGCCTGACCAAGGGAATAGCCCGCTAAAACCTGTGCAGCTTGCATAACCTGTTCTTGATACAAAATTACCCCATAGGTCTCTGATAATACTGGCGCAAGCAATTCGTGAGGAAAAGTTACCTTGCTCTTTCCATGCTTTCTATCAACAAATTCGTCATGCATCCCTGATTCCAAAGGACCGGGCCTATACAAAGCAAGTAAAGCAACTATCTCTTCAAATTTAGTAGGCTTCAACCTTCTAATCAATTCTCTCATGCCCGTTGACTCTAACTGAAATACAGCGGTAGTTCTTCCAGAGGAAAGTAAATCAAAAACCTTGGGGTCATCTAGAGTGAGAGAATTGATATCTAAGGTTTTTTCATTTTTTTCACTTAAGAATTGATTGATAGTTTTTACTGCTCTATCTATTACTGTAAGAGTTCTTAACCCCAGAAAGTCAAATTTAACCAGTCCAATAGTTTCAACATCATCTTTATCAAATTGGGTCATGAGTGAGTCAGATTGTGGATCGAAGTATGTGGGGCAAAATTCTGCAATTGATCCAGGAGCTATTACTATTCCTCCTGCATGCTTACCAACATTCCTAGCTATTCCCTCAAGTTTATATGCCAAATCAATGATTTCAGAGACCTCTTCTTCATCCTGAATCATTTTCTTGAATATAGGCTGAGAGCTGATAGCTTTTTCTAGAGTCATCCCTGGAATGAAAGGTATCATCTTAGAAATTCGATCGCCTAAAGCATAAGGTTTACCCAAAGCTCTTGCCACATCCCTAACAACAGCTCGTGCTGCCATTGTTCCAAATGTTGCGATTTGAGATACGGCAGATTTTCCATATTTCTGCCCAACATAATCAATAACCATATCTCTTTTATCCATACAAAAATCAATATCAAAATCTGGCATCGATATTCTTTCTGGATTAATAAATCTTTCAAAAAGAAGATTATGTTCAATTGGATCTAGCGCTGTTATCCCTAAAGCATATGCGACTAGTGAGCCAGCTCCCGATCCTCTGCCTGGCCCAACTGGGACATCATTGTCTTTAGACCATTGGATAAAATCTGCTACGATTAAAAAATAACTTGAAAATCCAGTTGCATGGATTTGCGTTAACTCATAATCCAGGCGTTTTAGATAGATTTCTCTTTCCTCTGGTGAATATGATTCTATAATTTTATCTAATTGCTTTTTAGAAAGCTCCGATAAAAAAGAGTTAAAATCATGCTCCTCTGGAACTGGATATTCTGGCAAGAAATATTGGTCTGTTGTAAGTGTTACATTGCATTTTTGAGCAATGGCTAAAGTATTATTTATTAAAGTCTCAGGATCACAATCGCTAAATAAGTTACAGATATCCTTTGAGGATTTAAAAAATTGCTCGGGACTAAACAACCTCTCACGATTTACATCATTCAATGTCTTGCCGGTATTAATACATACTTTCGTCTCATGAATATCAAAATCTTCTTTTTGAGAGAACATAGTGTCATTGGATGCGATGACTGGAATAAGAAATTCAGATGCTAATGGCACAATACATTGAATGAATTCTTCCTCAAAGCTTTTACCTACCCTTTGAAGTTCAATACAAAAATCATCCTGAAATGTTTCTTTGAAAGAGAGTAATTCTGTTTTTAAATCTTGATTCTTTTTAAGTTTAGCCAGATTAAAGATAGTTGATGAGGGACCGCCTGCTATTACTATTATATTTCCTGCACAATTACTTAAATCTTCAAAAGTTACAGAAATATAACCATTTTCTTGCTGGAGTTGAGACTTTGAGATAATACCCATCAAAGACTTTAGCCCTTCATTATTTTTTGCGAGGCAAAGAATTTCACCAAATTCTCCAGCGTGTGATTTTAAGTTGAGAATGGTGCCTGCTATAGGCTTAATACCTGCTGCCTCGGCCTTCTTAAAAAATTTCACCATGCCAAACATATTATTCAGATCAGTCAAGGCAACTGCAGGCATATTTAACTTCTGGGCATTTTCAATGATCTCATTGATTCTAAGTAATCCCCTTGAAATACTAAATTCAGATGAAACTCTTAGATGGATAAAAGCAGTTTGCATAAAATTAAACAATAACTCCTTTGAATGACTTACGATGCAAGGATGTATAACCTGACTCCTTCAAAGCAGTTAGGTGATGGGCAGTTCCATAACCTTTATTTTTTGCAAAATCATAAATTGGGTATTTTTTATCTATCTCTTTCATGAAATCATCTCTATGTACTTTAGCAATAATTGAGGCTGCAGAAATTTCAGAAATTAACTTATCACCCCCAATCACTGCCTTACAATTTACCTCAATATTTGGAATAAATTTTCCATCAACATAAACTAAATCAGGTGTAATGGATAAATTCATTATAGCTTCTTGCATGGCGAGCAATGAAGCTTGATGAATATTTATCTCATCAATTTTATCATTTGAGACACTGGCAAAACTAAAAATAGATTGTTCTTTAATTATTTTAGCCAAGGCCTCTCTTTTGATACAAGAAATTTCTTTTGAGTCTCTTAATCCTGATATAGGATTTTTTAAAATTACTGCTGCAGCTGTCACTGGACCAGCTAAACACCCTCTTCCAACCTCATCAACTCCAGCAATAATCACAATAGATCATTAATTGCATTTGCAGCAACATCAAAACCTTCTCCAAGCATAGAGTCATTAATCTGTGAGAGGTGAGATTGATAGTACTCAGGCTCAGAAAATATTTTAGAAAAACTACTAACAATTGATTCAGGCGTTAGATCATATTGAATTAATTCTGGAAAAATATGCTTCTGAAGAAGTAGATTTGGCAGCCCAACAAATGGCGTTCTAACCAGTCGACTTAAAATTGCATAATTTAGCTTATTTGTTTTATAGCAAATAATTGGAACTGAGCCTAAAACCGCTGCCTCTAAAGAAGCTGTGCCCGATGTAACAATTGAAATTGAAGATAAGCAAAGAAAATCCTGAGCGGAATCAATGGATAGTTTGTGAGGAATTTCATTAATACCTTTTGTTGATTGAATCATCTCGGCTAATTTTTGATTTGCAGCTGGTATTACAAAATATCTATTTGAATTTAAATTATGAAGTTTTTTTGCTGCTGCAACATAAATCGGCATCAATTTAGAAATTTCGCTTGCTCTGCTTCCAGGCAAAATACCAATCAATTCTTTTGAAGGATCTAAGTTGTATTTTGAAATGAGCTCTTGCTTGTTTTTAGGTTGGAGTTGACTAAATGGATGGCCCAAAAAAAAGCTATTCATGTTTTTTTTATTATAAAAATTATATTCAAATTTAAATAAACACATTGTTAAATCCACATATGCTTTAATGGCTTTAATTCTATTTTCTCTCCATCCCCACACTGAAGGACTTACTACCTGAATTGTCTTGATATTCTTTTGTTTGAGCTTTTTATGAAAAAACATATTGAAATCCGGTGAGTCAACACCAATAAAAATATCGATATTATGTGAAATAAAGAGATTTAATAGTTTTTTTCTAATTGACAGAATTTTTGGAAGATTGATTAATGGATCAATTAGACCCATTACATGAAGGTCCTGATAATCAATTTCTGGAGGCGTGACGATGGTACCAGCATTCACCTCAGGCCCACCTAAACCGTAAAGATCAACCTCAAAGATATTTTGTAATGATTTTACAAGTTTTGATCCAAGCCTATCCCCTGAGTGCTCGGCAGCAATGATGCCTACTTTTATCTTCTTTTTTGACACCTATCGAAGTAAGCCTCTTTCAGATCTTTCAACTGAAGAAATAAAAGTCGTAAGCGCCGGGTTATTATCTTTATTCAATGCATGTAAGTGTTTAATTGCATCATCAAGAGAATAACCTTTTCTATAGATAATTCTGTAAGCTTTTTTTACTAAGTTTACTGAATCAGTATCAAAATTATTTCTCTGCATTCCGATGGTATTCAAGCCTATTGGTCTAGCTGGATTAGCAGCAACTTTTACAAATGCAGGGACGTCCATTGTAATTAATGTATTCAGGCCTGTAAAAGAATAATCTCCTAATGAGCAAAATTGATGAACCAAAGTGACAGCGCCAAGAATTACATTATTTCCAACCGTGACATGTCCAGCCAAACCAGCAGTATTTGCAAATACGTTATGATTGCCAACCACGCAATCATGAGCAATATGTGAATAAGCCATAAACAAATTTTCATCGCCTATAACCGTTTTAGACTTATCCTGAACAGTCCCACGATGAACTGTGACACCCTCTCTAAAAATATTATTTTTACCAATCTCTAAGGTGGTAGCTTCACCATTGTATTTTTTATCAGGAGTATCCTCACCAATAGTAGAGAATTGATAAAAGATATTACCCGCATTAATCTTAGTCGGTCCCTTGATAACAACGTGAGAATGAAGAATACAATCTGGGCCTATTTCTACATCAGGCCCTATAACGCAAAAGGGGCCGATTTTGGCAGATTGATCAATTTTTGCAGAAGAGTCTATAACAGAATTAGTCATACTTACTTAGGTCGATCTGCACACAGTATCGTTGCCTCACAAACATTTTTTCCCTCTACTTCAGCCTTACAATCAAATTTCCATATCCCTCTTTTTTCAGATCGAATGCTTGCATATAAATTAATTACATCACCAGGACTTGCCGGATTTTTAAATCGCACTTTATCTGCACCAGCAAAGTAATAAATGCTTCCTTCTTCCGGGGTCTTGTCCATGGTCATAAATCCCAAAATACCGGCAGCTTGTGCAAGGGCCTCAATAATTAAAACTCCAGGCATCACTGGCTTATTTGGAAAATGGCCATTGAAAAAATCTTCATTAATTGAAACATTCTTTTGTGCATGAATACTTTTACCCAATTCAACTGAAACAATTTTATCTACAAATAAAAAAGGATATCGGTGAGGTAAGTGTTTTAATATGTCTGAAAATTCATAGCTCATTTTGATTTCCTTTGCTTGATAAAGACCGAAGATTTAGCCCAATCTTTTTGCTCCTGTGCTGGCATTATACCGACATAATTTCCAGGCTTATCAATACTTTTAGTAATCAGGGTATGAGCGCCAATTAGAACATTGTCAGCGATGTTTAAATGACCAAGGATTCCAGACAAACCACCCATTTGAAGATTTTTTCCTATAGTTGTTGAGCCTGCTATTGCGCAAGATGCTGCAATTGCAGAGTTCTCACCCAATATCACATTATGAGCAATATGCACTTGATTATCCAATTTAACTCCATTGTGGATTTCAGTATTATCTATAGCTCCTCGATCAATAGTGCACCCCGCTCCAACCTCCACATTATCACCAATCATTAACTTGCCTAATTGCTCAATTTTGATGTATCCATCCTTTTGAGGAGCATACCCAAAGCCATCAGAACCTAATATTGAATTAAAATGAATGGTGGTATTTTGTCCTATTTCAACATTCATTACCAAAGAAGAGTTTGCATGGACAATAGAATTTTTACCTATTTTACATTCCGGACCTATGAAGACATTGGGACCAATTATCACAGAATCGTGCACTTCGGCTGTTTCATGCACAAAGTAAGAAATAGATTTATCGGAGTACGGGTTGCGATGCTTGGCAAACATAGAAGAAATTATCGCATAGGCAGCATATGGATCTTCTGCAATGATCCCAGGAGTTTCAAGCCGCATAGATAACTCAGGACTTACAATAATTGCAGAGGCAGATGATTCTTTAAGAAATTTTTTGTATTTAGGATTAGCTAAAAAAGAAATGCATCCAGAGGATGCATTTTGAATTGTAGCTATCGAGCTAATGACGACCTCAGGATCGCCAACCAGCTCACCTTTAACTTTATCAGCTAAGTCCTTAAGGCGATACGATGGCCCAGACAAACTTAATTGCTGTCGTCGCCATTCGCCGCAGCGACATCAAGCATTGATGTTACATCATCAGTAAGATCTAAAGCCGTATCAGCAAATAAAACATTCTCTCTTCCAAGAAGTAACTTAACCTCTTTAGCAGCAATCAATTCAGAAAGAATTTTTTGAAGAGAAGGATTTAAATCTCTAAATACTTTATCGGCAGTTTCACTTTGTTTTGCTTGAACTTTCCCAACAATAAACTCTATGTCTTTACCTTTTTCTTGAATATCTCTTTGCATATCAGCAATTTCTTCCTGCGAAAGAGTTTCAGCATCTTTTTGGAGTTTTTCAGCAATTGCCTGACGCTCAGTTTGCAATAAAGTAGCTCTTTCAATATTAGCAGCATACTCGGTCTCTTCTTCCAAAGCCTTAAATGCATCTTGAGCAACTTGAGTAGCTAACACAGCATTACGCATATCAATAACAGCAATGCCCTCTGCAGCAAAAGCTGGAATGGCTGCAAGCAATGATGCAATTAATAATGGTACAAATAATAATTTTTTCATCTTTAACCCCTTAAATGGTTGTTACATTTTATATCAATTGAAATAAAAAACACTAACTAATCTCTAAAACACTTGTCCGATGGTGAACTGGAATTCTTCGGTCCTATCAAACGGTCCATCATTAAATGGCTGAGAAAAACTAAAACTCATTGGGCCAAAGCCTGTTATCCAGGTTACTCCAACGCCAATTGAATATCTCAAATCTTCGATAGATGGCTCAAAACAATTAATCTGGTATTCCTGACAATCTGTAGAGAAAACATTACCGAAATCTAAAAAGAATGCAGATCGCATAGATCTTTGGTCTTCAATCATTGGGAGTTTGAAGATGAGCTGAAGACTACCTTCAACTAAGAAGTTCCCCCCAATTGGATCTCTTAGCTGCTGAAAACCATAAGGATTTTGAGCAATGGAATCTGGGACTCCGTCTCCATCGGTATCAATAATTAATGGACACTCCCCTGTTTTTGCATCAAATTCATAGCATGGTGATGGCGTCACTCTAGGTCCCAAAGTATTAGACTCAAAACCTCTTAATGAACGAGGTCCTCCTGAGTAAAAATTTTCAAAGAAAGGAGTTATCTTAGTGTCTCCGTATGCTCCGATGTATCCCAATTCTCCATCAAATCCAAAAACAAGATTTGCAAAGCCTAAAGGACGATAGAATTTTTGTCGTATATTTGTTTTAAAATAAGTTAGGTCACTGCCAGGAATGGTAGCTTGCAGCATAATGTCTGTTGAGGAACCATAGGTAGGAAACATGCCTCTATTTAAAGTAATTCTTGACCAAACAGCTTGAGCTTTAAAAACATCAAATACTGTTCCTTCCGATGAAAGAAAATCTGCTATCTCTCTTGAGGGAAGAGAACCTGGATCAATATCAGTATTATCAAAATTAAGATTTAAACCTATTCTTTGAGTGTCGCTTATAGGGTAACCAAACTGGATACCGCCGCCCATAGAGTTTGTCAGATAATTTGCAACATTATATTCGCCATAATCGGTCACTCTGTAATACAGGCTATATCCCCTGCTGACACCATCCATTGTGAAATAGGGATCAAAGAATGATATGTTATAAGCTTCTTGATAAACGCTTTTATTGATGCCTAGATTAAACCTATTACCAGAACCAAGAAAATTATTATCTGATAAATTCAAACCTAAATTCATTCCAAAATCACTATAGCCAATCGAACCTCCAATGCTAGAAGTGCTTTCTTCCTCAACACTAAATTCAATATCAACCTGATCTTCTGTGCCTGGTACGGGGATTGTTTCTACATTAACTTCTTTAAAGTAACCCAGTCTTTCTAAGCGAACTTTCGATCCCTCAATTAAATTATCAGAAGCCCAGGCCCCCTCAAACTGCCGCATCTCTCTTCGCAAAACTTCATCATTTGTTAAATAATTGCCTGCAAATAAAATTTTTCTTGCATAAGTTCGACTTCCAGGTTGGACAAGGAAGAAAAGAGAAACAGTAGTATCATCTTGGCTAATTTCAGGATTTCCAGTAACTTCAGCAAACGTATAGCCTTCATTACCCAAAAGATTAACAAAATATTCTTCAATTTGAGTTATTTGTGCTTGAGAGTAAATTTGATCTTTTTGACTATCAATCACAGGTGTATAAATTTGCTCATTCAAAGGCATGTCACCGATAACTGTTACTTCGTCAATAGTGTATTGTTCTCCTTCAGTAATACTTAAGGTTATGAAAATGTCCTTTTTATCTTTTGACACAGAAACTTGGGAGGATTCCATAGAAAATTTTAAATATCCTCTGTCGAGATAAAAAGATTCTAAATTTTCTATGTCGCCTTGTAATTTTTCTTTTGAATATTTATTTTTATTCGAGAGAAATGAGTACCACTTACCTTCTTTAAGCTCAAAACCAGTCATCAAGTCTTCATCGGAAAAAAGCTCATTACCGATGATGTTAACTTTTTTTATTTTCGCGCTTTCACCTTCATCAATGATGATCTTTAGCTCAATGGTATTTCTTGGCTTGTCAATGGTTTCAATCTCAACATCTGCACCATATCTACCCTGCGAAGCATACTGTCTGACTAGCTCGCTCTTCATACCATTTAAAGTAGAGCGCTTATACACCTGACCTTCTGCAATCCCAGCACCTTCAAGCCCTTCCAATAAATCCTCTGATTTTAATGCTTTGTTTCCCTCAAGCTCAATAGCAGAAATAGATGGTCTTTCCAAGACACTTATAATCAAAGCATTTCCATCTTTACCAATTTGAATATCGTTAAATTGAGCAGTTGAAAATAATGCTCTAGAGATTTCAGAGACTTTTCCTTGATTCATGGTATCGCCAACACTCACGGGGATCGCAGTAAAGATACTTCCTATAGAAACTCTTTGTAAACCAACTATCCTTATATCAGTAATCAAGAACTCATCAAACGCAGTAGTTGTAAATGAAATGAAGGCGAGAAAGTAAAGCGCTATTTTTTTCATTTGAAAGACTACAAAAATTTAGAGATATCGTTAAATACAGCAAAGATCATAAGAAATCCAACTGCCACCCAGCCTGACATATAAAATAAATTTTCCATCTTTTCCGGCATAGGTGAGCCTCGAACAGCCTCAATGCCCAACATAACAAGTTGGCCGCCATCTAGAACTGGAATTGGCAATAGGTTTAATACTCCCAAACTAATACTTAACAGAGCCATTAGATATAAAAATGGCATGAAACCAGCTTTAGCAGTATCTCCAGCCATCTGAACAATACCAATTGGGCCACTAAGATTTTGCGTGCCTAAATCTCTCGTAATCATTTTGCCAACAAAGGTTAGTGTTTTAATGCTCAGGTTATATGTTTCATAGGCTCCTTTTGAGAGAGAGTCAAAAAAGGATCTTTTTAAGCCAGGAATTATGCCTATATATTTTTCTTCCTTACCGTCGGCATTTGTTCTGGTGCTCAGCGGAACATTTAAGTATAAATTTTGTTCAGCTCTAAGAATCTTTAAATCTAAATCTGAGCCTTGATAGTCTTGTAAAAATACTCTTAGATCCTCAAATGACTTTATAGACTGGCTGTTCACGGCCAAAATGCGATCATTAACCATTAATCCACTTTTGGCAGCTTCTGAATCTTTTGCGATAATACCTACAGTAGGTTGTAATTTCATGGATAGGTCAAAACCCATAAAATTTTCTGGTGCATTTTGCTCGTCTGGATTTGAAAGATAATTTTCTACCGGAACAGACACCGAATATTCAGACGCGCGTGAGCCAGTTATAAAATTAAAATTAATCATTCCATTGGTTCCTGACAATGAAAGCAGCTCTAGCCTAATATCCTGAAGGTTGGAAACTTTTTTTTCATTAATAGAAATGAGGATATCCCCCGCCTTGAGCGAAGAATTACTCTGCAGGTATTGAGAGGAAACATTAGATACCTCGGGGATAAATTGACGCTCAACGGAATTAACAAAGATTACAGATAAAATTCCTATAGCAAGTATAAAATTCGCAACTGGGCCCGCCAGCATAACGAGTGCCCTTTGCCACTTCGGCTTACTTTCAAAAGTATTCTCATTTTGCTCAGGAGTTAATGGTTGCTGAAGTTCTAATTCCTCTACTTCCGCTTTCTCTGTATGAAATGCTACATATCCGCCCAATGGAAGTGCAGATAGAGCAAATTCAGTACCATGCTTATCGAGTTTTTTATAAATAACTGGACCCATGCCTATTGAGAAGCGATAGATATGAATCTTACACATCCTTCCAACAATAAAATGCCCAAATTCATGTATGGCAATGAGAACGCCCAGTAATACTATTGCTGAAAGTAGATAAATCATATTATTGAAAAATTTAGTGTAAGGATTTTATCACCTTCTCTGCTTGAATGCGTGCTTGTTTATCATAATCGAATATATCATCTAATGTTTTCACCTTAGAACATGAAAAGTGATTAAAAGTTCGTTGAATAACTTGATATATATCAACAAAATCAATCTTTTTAGTCAGGAAGGCATCTACTGCAATCTCATTGGAAGCATTGAAAATAACCCCTAAGTTTCCTTTCTTATTGCAGACTTCTCTAGCCATCTCAAACACGATATCTCTTCCATCTGAAATTGGCTCAAATGATAAATTTAATTCAGCAAAATCAATTGCTTCAAAGTTAATGGGCAGCCTTTGACCTAAACCTAAAGCATTTGCAATTGGCACTTCCATATTTGGATTACTCATCTGAGCTATGGTAGACCCATCAATAAATGTAACCATTGAATGAATAATACTTTGAGGATGAACCACAATCTCGATCTGAGATTCAGGAATTTGGAAAAGATAATGAGCTTCAATTAACTCTAAACATTTATTAACTAAGGTTGCGGAATCAATCGTAATTTTGGTGCCCATGTTCCAGGTAGGATGTTTTAAGGCATCTTGTAATGTCACTCCACTCAACTCCTTAAATGTTTTTTCCCTGAATGGACCTCCTGAGGCAGTAATCATAATTTTAGAAATTTCTTTTAGATCTCTATGCGGAGCAAAACATTGGTGGATAGCATTATGCTCGCTGTCAACTGGAATGATTTCTGAATTTTTGGTTTGAGCAAGCGGCATTAAAATATCACCAGCGGCAACTATGCTTTCTTTGTTTGCAATAAGAATTGTTTTACCAGCATCAATAGCAAAATAACTTGCTTTTAAACCGGCAAATCCTGAGATTGCTGAAATTACGATGTCAACACTTGAATCTTGAATCAGCGCTTGTAATTCGTTTTCAGTATTGAGAATATTTGAATGTGATTGCAACAAATCATGTGATTTATCAAGATGAGATTCAGCAATGAAAATATGCTCTGGACTAAACTCTTTTGCTATTTGTTGAGCCTTATCAAGATTACCTCCAAGTCCAATAGCAAATAAATGAAAATGATCTTTATTTTGCCTTATTACATTTAGGCAGCTATCTCCTATGCTGCCCGTTGCTCCTAATAAAACAATATTCTTCATGTCATTAACTTAGTTAATACAATAAAAATTGGCACAACAGCAATATGTGAATCTAAACGATCCCAAATACCGCCATGTCCAGGAATTAATGATCCGCTATCTTTTAAAGACTTATCTCTTTTGAGCTGACTTTCAAAGAAGTCACCAATAAATGCAAAAGGCAGGCTAATTAATGAAACTACTACTAAATCAAATGAAATTAAGTTGAAGAAATATATTGCTGATACAAAGATTGCAACAAATCCAATTCCACCCAACAAACCTTCGATGGTTTTGTTTGGACTAATTTCTGGAAATAGTGGAGTTTTACCAATGCTGCTACCAACTAGATAGGCCCCAACATCAGCTAAAACAGTATTAAATAAGATGACAAAAAGTACAAAAAATTTATTTATATTATTTGATTCTGAAAATACTATTAAATATATGAGTCCGTACACAAAGCCAAGCACTAATAAAAACCCCAAATAGTTATTATCAAAACTAAAAAATGATGAACTTTTATTTGATATCAAATAAAAGCCGTATATAAACCAGAAACTTGAGACGATCAAAAGAAAGAAATCTATAAAGCCTTTTGTATAAAAGATAGAAAATAGAACAAGAGTTACAAAAAATATGATTTGCTTTAAATCTATTTTTAACTCAGATAGCATAAGCCATTCTTTGATCAATAGAAATCCGGCAGCCATTACAAGTATCAAAATAAGGAAAATATTTTGTAAGTATAGGACTCCAAATATACAGAAAACTAAACTTAATGCAGCGGGTAATCTTTGAAGAATATTTTTATAAAGTTCGTTTGCCAAAACGCCTCTCCGTATTTGAAAATGCTTCTAAGCACTTTATAAATTCCTCTTCCGTAAAATCTGGCCAGAGTGTGTTAGTAAATTGAATCTCAGTATAAGCTAAATGATATAACAAGAAGTTACTTATTCTGTGATCTCCGCCAGTTCTAATTAATAAGTCTAATTCATTAATAGGCGCTTTTAGGTATCTAAAAAAAATCTCATTAGAAACATCTTCTTCAGAAAGTTTTGCTAATTTAATATCACTTGCTATTAATTTTGTTGCTTCAATTATATCTGCACGACCTCCATACCCAAGTGCAATATTTAATTTAAGCCTTGGATCTTGAAATGCAGTCGCTCTTTCTGCTTCTTTGATCGCACTAACAACATCATCTCCGAAAGAGGAATAGTCTCCAAAAAAATTTAATCTTACCTTTTGATCAACTAATTCTGTAACTTGGGAATCTATCGCGCTAATAATCAGTTTCTTAATTCCAAGAATTTCTTTTTTAGGACGCGACCAGTTTTCAGTGCTAAAGGCATATAAACTGAGAGACTCTAACTGAGTTTTTGCTGCAGACTCAACAATTTTTCTAACAACATCAACGCCTTTTTCATGTCCTGAAGTAACATTTAAAGCATTTTTTTTGGCCCATCTTCCGTTGCCATCCATGATAATTGCAGCATTAATCCCTGGGAGGTTGAGTGATGATTGCTTTTCTTCTGCCATTCTGGCTGGATATGAAATAACTAAATTTCTATTAAATCTTCTTCTTTTTGTTTTAGCTCTGCGTCAACAAGGCCAATAAAATGATCAGTTTCCTTTTGAACTAAATCTTCAAGCCGCTTGAGGTCATCTTCAGAAAAATCTCCAGCTTTTTGTAGATCTTTTGCCGTATTGTTTGCATCCCTTCGAGTATTCCTTATAGAAATTCTAGAATTCTCAGCTTCATTTCTTGCTTGTTTGATGTATTCTTGACGGGTCTCTTCTGTTAAAGCAGGCATTGTCAGTCTAATCAAATCACCACTTGTGCTTGGGTTTAAACCTAAATCGGATGCCATAATTGCTTTTTCTATTTCTCCAACAAGAGATTTATCCCATGGAGAAATAGCCAAAGTTCTTCCTTCCTCTACAGAAATATTTGCAGCTTGATTGATTGGAGTAGGGTTTCCGTAATAATCAATTTTAACTGAATCAAGAATGCTGGGATTGGCTCTACCTGTTCTAATTTTATTAAATTCATGAGCTAGTGAATCAATAGCTTTCTGCATCTTAGGTTTAATTTGATTAATAATTTCGTTCATAACTATGATATTAATGTTCCAATTTCCTCACCGCAAGCAATTCTTTTCAAAGCATCTGGATGATTTAAGTTAAATACTTTCAAGGGTAGACTGTGATCTCTAGCTAGAGTTAGAGCCGTTGCATCCATAACTTTGAGGTTTCTTTGAATTGCTTCATCAAAGGAAAGGGATTTATAAAATTTAGCATTTGAATCTTTTTCAGGATCAGCAGAATATACTCCATCAACCCTGGTTGCTTTCAACATAATGTCTGCTTCTGTTTCAATAGCCCTGAGACACCCTGCGCTATCGGTGGTAAAAAATGGATTACCGGTTCCAGCTGTGAAAATAACAACGAAATCGTTAGATAGAAGTTGAATTGCTAGCCGTCTGTCATAGTGCTCTGCAACACCAGACATTGAAATAGCTGACATAACTCTAGTCTTGACTCCCGCCCTTTCTAAAGCATCTCTTAAAGCAATACCATTCATAACAGTTGCTAGCATACCCATATGATCACCAGCGACTCTATCCATTCCGGCTTTACTTAATTTTTCACCTCGAAAAAGATTCCCTCCTCCTATAACAATTCCAATCTGCGCTCCAAGCTCTTTGCAATCTTTAACAGATTGAGCCATTTGGTCTAGTATTTTAGGATCTATACCATGATCATCATCTCCAGCAACAGCTTCTCCGCTAAATTTTACGAGAAGGCGCTTATAGGAGAGTGATGTCATTGTTGGAGTTGTTCAGCTACCTCTGCTGCAAAATCTTTAACCTCAACCTCTATCCCTTCACCAACTTTAAAGCGAGCAAAGGATATAATTGATGTGCTGTTTTCTTTTAATAATTCTTCGATTGATTGATCTGGATTTTTTACAAAGCCTTGAGAAACTAGGGTAACCTCAGACAGAAATCTCTTAACCTTGCCTTCTACCATTTTTTCCATAATGGATGCGTCTTTTCCAGATTCCTCTGCTTGAGCTAAAAATATTGATCTTTCTCTCTCAAGTAGCTCAGGATCAATATCCTCTGATTTCAAGCAGCTCGGATTGGTTGCAGATACATGCATAGCTAAATCTTTTGCCAATTCTTTATTATCTGAATCAATAGAAACTAAAGCAGCCAACCTTCCGTCTGAATGAACGTATGACCCAATACAACCATCAGATGGAACTTCAAGTGTTTCAAGTCTTCTTAACTGGATATTCTCTCCAATAGACTGAATTAATGATTGTCTCTTCTCTTCAAATGCCAAGTTTAAATCAGCAATATCATTTACTTGATTGCTAGCAAGATGCTCAGCTACATCATTGCCAAAATCCTTGAACTGAGAATCTTTAGCAGCAAAATCTGTTTCTGAATTAATTTCTACAAGACTGGTGTATTCAGAATGCTCGGCGATCTTGACCTCACCATCAGCAGCAACTCTTGAAGCTTTTTTCTCCGCCTTAAGCGAGCTATTCGCTCTCAGAAGATCTACAGCCATTTCTAGATCACCATCTGTTTCAACGAGTGCCTTTTTGCATTCCATCATACCTACGCCAGTCATCTCTCTAAGTTCTTTAACTTGACTTGCAGTAATACTCATTTTTCTTCCTTAGAATCTTCGGCAGCATCCTCCGATGAGCTTGAGTTTTCAGTAGATATTTCCTCGGGTTCATCCGTTGATTCATTACTTTGCTCAGCCGTGTCCTCTGGGGATTCCTCAATTGCTTGGTCTGTTTCAATTGGGAAATCTTCTTCTGGCTCACTTAACTCAGCTTCTTCAACAAGATTTAATGCTTTCCCAGAAGTTACTGCGGCCTTTTTAACTTTCACAGCTGGAGCCTCATCATCAGTTTGTATATTTAGAGCTCCACCCTGAGAAGACGCGAGGCCTCTTGCACAGGCGTCGCTAATCACTTTTGTAATTAATCGAATAGACCTAATTGCATCATCATTTCCAGGAATAATGTGATCTATTCCTTCTGGATTTGAATTGGTGTCAACCAGAGCAATAATTGGAATGCCCATTTTCTTAGCTTCTGTAACTGCTATTTTTTCATATGCAACGTCGACTACAAATAAAGCATCTGGCAGACCTTTCATGTCTTTTATGCCACCAACGCTTGCATCTAACTTGTCATATTCTTTTGTAATATCTACAGCTTCTTTTTTTGAAAGTTTGTTAATTCTTCCTGATGACTGCAACTCTTCAATATCTAAAAGACGTCTAATTGAGCCTCGTATCGTTTTCCAGTTGGTTAAGGTTCCCCCTAGCCATCTTTTATCAATATAAGGTAAGCCGATGGAAGAGGCCGACTCCTTAATGGTTTTAGATGCAGAGCGTTTAGTGCCAACAAATAAAATTCTGTTACCTTTAGAACAAATCTCTTCAGCCTTTGATGCAGCTGAATTAAGACATTCTTGAGTCATCTCAAGATCAATGATGCTAATTTTTTTTCTAGTATCAAAAATAAAGGATTCCATTTTAGGATTCCAAAACCTTTGCTGATGGCCAAAATGAACACCTGCATTTAGCAGGTCTTTTATAGAAACAATACTCACAATTTCCTCCGGGGTTGTTACTCCGGTACCTCATAATGTTGACTCATTTTCATGAGCACCCCAACAATAATCCTCTTGGTACCTTCGGGATTTTAAGTTCGTGTATTCTATAGAAAAGTTGGTCTAGATTAAAGCTTTTTATTCAAGAAGTCGGCAAAGCTATACTCTCCATTTTCTTGGGAATGAATCCACTTAGCAGCTTGCAAAGCACCTCTTGCAAAAACATTTCTAGAGTTTGCAATATGTTGAAAAGTTGTAACTCCCTCTGCATTTTCAAAAATAATTCTATGAATTCCATAGATATCACCAATTCTGTGAGATTGAACGTTAATTGGGCTATCTATTTTACTTCCAAGCAAATTTTTTAAAAAACTTTGAATTTCTATCGCTGTACCAGAAGGATAATCTTTTTTATTTGTATGATGAATCTCAATGATTGTGCACTTTGAAGGAGTGCTGATTGATAATAGATACTGCTCTATTGAGCTCTTTAAATTTGCAATTCCAAGTGACATGTTTGAAGCAAGCAGTATGGGTATAGAATTTTTTGCAGTGCTGACTATTTCTAAATGCTCATCTGAAAGGCCTGTAGTTCCTGATATTAAAGGTATCTTATTCTCAATACAATAATTGGCACAAGTAATGAAACCGTCTGGTGAAGAAAAATCTATTACAGCAGAGATATTATTTAAATCTTTTACTTGTGCATTAAAGTCCATGACTTTCAAGTCAGACTGCTTACATTGAGCTTGAATTGCCTGACCCATATTTCCATTGAAGCCGTTTATTAAAATATGCAATTTTCTATTTATTATGAAATTGGTCGGAAGCTTTTTTAAAAGATTGTTTTATTGGATGATGTTCTTCCCCAGCTATTGATTTGGCAAATTCTTCAAAAATCTTGAGCTGAGCTTTTGAAAGATTTACTGGAGTTTCAACAATCACCCTACATAAAAGATCGCCTCTTCGCGAATCTCGAACTGAAGCAGCGCCTTTGCCTTTGATTCTAAAAATCTTACCTGTTTGAGTGTAGGAAGGTATTTTAAGGGCAATTTTTGATTCAAGACCTGGAACATTAATGGTTCCTCCTAATACTGCGATTTCAAATGGGATAGGGGCTTCAAAATATAAATCTCTTCCATCTCTCTCGAAAATTTCATTATTCGCAACCTGAATAACAACATAAAGATCGCCGGTATGCCCTCCTCTTGCTGCACCCCCTTCTCCTGTGAGTCTGACTTTGTCTCCATTATCTACACCAGATGGAATACTTACAGATAAGGATTTTGTTTCTCGCTTAACTCCAGTCCCCCTACATGAACTACAATGATCCTGAATAATCCTTCCTTCGCCTCTGCATGCATTACAGGGTTGCTGGACTGAAAAAAAGCCTTGTTGCATTCTTACCTGACCAACACCATTGCATTGGCTACAAGTAACAGGAGATGAGCCTGGTTTAGCCCCAGACCCAGAACAATCATCGCATGATTTATCTACAGGTATTTTTATTGTTTTCTTGACGCCAAGAATTGCCTCTTTGAGAGATAGTTCTAATGTGTATTGAAGATCTTGGCCTCTCTTCGCCCTTCCTGAAGAGCTTCGCCCACCAAAGACGTCTCCAAAGATATCTCCAAAGATATCTCCAAAATTAAAATCTTGGAATCCAGCTCCTTGACCTCCACCCATGCCTTGAACACCTGCATGACCAAATTGATCATAAGCTGATTTTTTATCTGAATCAGACAGGATTTCATATGCCTCTGCAGCTTCTTTAAATTTCTCATTAGCTGCAGGGTCATCCGGATTTCTATCTGGATGATATTTCATTGCTAGTTTTTTAAAAGCTTTTTTTAATTCTGCATCTGATGCAGTTCGAGAGACCCCCAAGACCTCATAATAGTCTCTCTGTGACATTTTTTATTTGTCTTCTTCTTTAACTTCTTCAAACTCAGCATCAACTGTATTTTCATCGCTAGCAGTCTCTTCTGCCGCATCTGAGGAGCCCTCCTCAGCTTGAGGATAAAGTTTCTGAGTTAATGGAGTTAAAACCTCATTAAGATTTTTAGTAGCCTCTTCAATTGCTTCTAAACTATCTTGCTTGATGGCTTCTTCTAGCTTAACGGTAGATGCCTCTACTGCAGCTTTTTCCTCATCGGTTAGATTATCTCCAGCTTCAGAAATAGATTTTCTAGTTGCGTGAATAAGCATATCTGCATTGTTTTTTGCTTGAACTAGACTTTCAAATTTTTTATCGTCCTCAGCATTAGCCTCAGCATCTTTTACCATTTTCTCAATGTCATCATCAGACAATCCGCTAGAAGCCTTGATAACAATCGACTGTTCTTTTCCAGTATTCTTATCTTTAGCTGCGACATTAAGAATACCATTAGCATCCAGGTCAAAGGACACTTCGATTTGAGGTGTACCTCTAGCTGCAGGAGGAATATCTGATAAATTAAATTGTCCCAAAGATTTATTTTGAGCTGCTTGTTTTCTTTCGCCTTGAATCACATGAACCGTCACTGCTGATTGGTTGTCTTCAGCGGTTGAAAATACTTGAGACTTTTGTGTTGGTATGGTTGTATTTTTTTCAATTAATGGAGTAGCAATTCCTCCTAACGTCTCAATCCCAAGTGTTAAAGGGGTTACATCAAGTAATAGTACATCTTTGGTATCACCAGATAGGACTGACCCCTGAATTGCAGCGCCTACTGCAACAGCTTCATCGGGATTAAGGTCTTTTCTTGGTTCTTTGGCAAAAAAATCTTTTACTTTTTGCTGAACCATTGGCATGCGAGTCTGCCCGCCAACAAGCAAGATCTCATTTATGTCACCGATTGAAAGCTTAGCATCTTCTAATGCAAGTTTAAGTGGAGCCATGCTTCTATCTACCAAATCTTCAACTAGAGATTCAAGTTTTGCTCTAGTAATCTTATGAACAAAATGTTTTGGACCAGAGCTATCAGCAGTTATATAAGGCAAATTAATTTCTGTTTGATCAGATGAAGAAAGTTCAATTTTTGCTTTTTCTGCAGCTTCTTTTAAACGTTGCAGAGCCATAGGGTCACTTTTTAAATCAAACCCAGATTCTTTTTTAAATTCATCTACGAAATAATCTATTAATTTAAGATCGAAGTCTTCGCCACCTAAAAAGGTATCACCATTTGTAGACAATACTTCAAACTGATGTTCGCCATCTACCTCAGAGATCTCGATAATTGAAATATCAAAAGTGCCGCCACCAAGATCATAGACAGCAACAACTGAATCACCAGTATGTTTGTCTAAACCGAATGCTAATGCCGCAGCAGTTGGCTCATTTATTATTCTTTTTACTTCAAGGCCAGCAATCTTTCCTGCATCTTTTGTTGCTTGTCTTTGGGAATCATTAAAATAAGCTGGGACAGTTATGACTGCCTCAGATACTTCATGACCTAAATACTCCTCAGCTGTTTTCTTAAGTTTCTTCAATACTTCAGCTGATACCTGAGGAGGTGCTAATTTTTTATCATCTACTTTGACCCATGCATCTCCATTATCAGCTTTCATAATTTCGTATGGCACCATATCCATATCTTTTTTTACAACATCGTCATCAAATCTTCTTCCAATTAACCTTTTGATTGCATATAAAGTTTTTTCTGGATTTGTGACAGCCTGCCTTTTTGCTGGCGCGCCTACCAAAACCTCTTTATCATCTGCATAGCCTATAACTGATGGAGTAGTTCTGCCCCCCTCAGCATTTTCAATAACCTTTGGCTGTTGACCTTCTACAACAGCTAAGCAGCTATTCGTTGTTCCTAAATCGATTCCTATAATCTTTGACATAATTTTTTCCTAATTTTTAATTACGGAAACTCTAGCAGGTCTTACAACCCGATCATGAAGCTCCCAACCCCTTTGAAATATATTTTCAATCTCATTATTTTCTTTGTTTTTATCCTCTGAGGTCATAACAGCCTCATGCTTAATTGGATCAAAGTGTTCATTAATTGGGTAAATGGGTCTAATGCCAAATTTATCAAGGGCTGATTCAAAAGATTTCAGAGTTAGTTCTACGCCTTCCTTATCTTCTTTTGCCGAATTTTTAGAGAAATTATTGAGTGCATGCTCAAGATTATCAACAACAGGTAGTAATTCATTAAGCAGTCTTTCCACACCGTATTTATGAGCTTTTTCAATATCAGCAGTGTTTCTTTTGAAGGCATTATCTAGTTCCGCTCTTGATCTCAGCAATGCCTCTTCAAGATCCTTGATTTTTTCTTCTGTATTCTGATTTTCATCAGCCTCTTCAGCCAAAGAAACTGCTTCTTCTATCGATTCACCCTCTTCTAAAGTAGCCTCTGTATCAATAGACTCATCTTTAATATCTTTTTTATCTTTTGCTTTTTGTTTTTTTGCCATCTTTATATCCAATTAATGAATATATTGGGATGACCCATGATGAGTTCAAGGGTTAAAAGGTAATTTATTTATTGGGCTTTACGAATAAAACCATGCTGTGATCAACTATTTCATAGCCCATTTCGTTGGCAATTAATTCTTGACGTTTTTCGATCAGCTCATCATGAAACTCAATTACCTTGCCAGTTTCTAAACATACCATATGGTCATGATGATCATCAGGTTTAATCTCGTAGACAGCATGACCCTCTTCAAAGTTATGTCTCATAACTATCCCAGCTGATTCAAACTGAGTTAGAACTCTATATACTGTCGCCAAGCCCACGTCCTCGCCAGAAGCAATTAACTGCTTGTATATATCTTCAGCACTTAGATGACGATTCTCACTAGACTCAAGCACTTCTATAATTCGTATCCTTGGAAGGGTTGCTTTTAGACCAGCTTTTTTTAATTCAGTATTTTGTTTACTCATGAACTTTCCGATGTATCCTCTTTCAAAGTATAATCAAATCATCTCATGAAGCAATTAACAAAATCCTTTTTAATCATTATTTTATCTCTTGGAGCAATATCAGGTTGCTCGTCTTTAGCTCCATTTAAAGTGGCGGTGTTACAAGGCAATATTATTGAGGATGAAGACGTAAAGCAGCTTGTAAAGGGTCTATCTAAAGATCAAGTGCAATATCTTCTAGGAACCCCGCTTCTTAACAGCCCCATTCATCAAAATAGATGGGATTATTTTTATTCAGTTAAAGTTGGTGAAACAGTTGTTGGTGAAAAAAAATTGTCACTAGCATTTGATGCAAATCAAAGACTGGATGCCTGGGTGCTCGAGGAAACTACCCTCGGAGATAACTAAGAATCTTTTTCTAAATTAGCTCTGTTTTTTCTTCTTTCTTTAGGATCTTGAAAAAGTGGTTTATAAATTTCTAATCTCTCTCCATGAGACATTCTATGATTAAGTGGCTTGGCCCTATACTTTCCATCTAATTCCTCACCATTTATACCAACTCTTAATAAAGTAATATCTTGTTTATGAATCTTTTTCACCTCTGACAATTCTAGAACTTCTTTTGCAGTAATGCTTTCTGAAACATCCAGTTCTAAAAAACTAGAGGCAACTCCATTTTGAATAGAAACATATATCTTCATTTTAATAATTGATTTGCAAAAGCATTAATAAATTTGTGGCCAATCTTATCTATCATAGATTGAGTAGCAATGATTTTAAGAACAAATGGAAGTGTGAATTTGGTTTCAAATTTTACCTTTGTCTGATTTTCATTAATTACTTCTAAAGTCCACAGGGCATAGAAATCTAAAAAAGGGCCCTTGGATTGAGTGATACTAATCTCATGACCATTGGTCTCATTATTCGACTCAAATGCATAAGTTTTGTTAAGCAATGAAAAGACTAATCTGCCCATGACAAAGCCCTCTTTGTGATCAGTAAGACGAGATGATTCAAGGCAACCAGGTAAAAATTCTTTATAGGACTCAAAGTTATTTATTAATACAAGTATTTTTTCTGGAGGGGCTTCAAATATTTCAGACCCCTCAAAGCTGCTCGACATCCTTAACTTACAAGCTGGTAAATGAAAACCGCTGCAACTAAAACTGGAGAGATGAATTTAATAAAAAATCTCCAAATTTTAAATATGACAAGATGAATACCCGAGAATTCGTCTAGAGCAAGATCGGCCTTAAGAAACCATCCGGCAAAAATTGCAACCATCATGCCTCCAATTGGCATCAAAAACTGATTAGCCAAATAATCTATTGAATCTAAGAAATTAAGATCTCCAATAAAAGATATATCAGACCAGTCATTAAAGCTAAGCACACTGCCTATTCCAATTATCCAGGCAAAAAGTCCCAGGGTTAAAGCAGCAGAAAATCGCGAGACAATTTTTTCTTCTTCAAAATATGCAACGCTTGGCTCTAGGAGAGAGATTGCACTGCTTAATGCAGCAATCGATAACAATGCAAAGAAAGCTGGGCCAATTATATTACCTAAAGGCATGTCAACAAAGGCAGATAAGAGGCTTACAAACACGAGGCCTGGACCTGCGCCTGGCTCTAAACCATATGCAAAAATAATTGGAAAAATTGCTAGGCCAGCCAATATAGCTATTAAAGTATCCAAGCCTGCCACAGTTAGTGAGGTTTGAAATATATTTTCTTCTTGAGGCATATAAGATCCGTAGCACATTATGGAACCCATGCCTAAACTTAAACTAAAGAATGCTTGTCCCATAGCTCTTAAAAAGGTTGTAGCATCTACTTCTGAAAAATCTGGAGCAAACAAAAAGTTTAAACCTCTAGCAAAATCACCATTAATCATTGCATTAATAACCATTACCATCATCAAAATAAATAACATTGGCATTAACAATCGAACCATTCTCTCAATACCACCGATAACGCCAGCTGAGATAATAATAATATTCAAAGCTATAAAGATTGAATGCCAAAACAATAATCTGGATGGGGATGAAGTAACTATATTGAATTGCTCAAGAGAAGAAATGTCAGGAGTAGGAAAAGCAGCTATGAATATGTAGTTCAAACAAATGCCAGCTATAACGCTATAAAAAGAGAGGATTAAAATCCCTGAAATTAGACCGCCCCATCCTACAGCTTGCCATTTGCTTGTTTGCCCAGAATCTATTGCTGCTGTTTTCATAGCATTAACTGGGCTTTTCCTAGCACGCCTTCCAATCATTATCTCAGCCATCATGATCGGCAGCCCAACTGCTAGGATGCAGAGAAGGTATATTAATACAAAAGCTCCGCCACCTTCAGTTCCAGCTTTGTATGGAAACCCCCAAATATTTCCCAAGCCTACGGCTGAACCAGCTGCTGCAAGTACAAAAGTCCACTTTCCTACCCAAGAAATAGTTTCATTAATTTTTGAGGAAGTATTTCCGTTCATATTATTTAGGTATAAGGATTATATAAAAATGCTAAAGAGGTTATACAACATATTGTAACTAAGTTTGTTATTAAAGTTCTTGCATTGGCATATTTTATGTTTGCTTGGAAATATGAACTATTTTTTTTCTCAAAACTCAAAAAAACTTGTAGTGAGAGAATTACCAAGACAAGGCTTGCTGAAATATTTACAAAGGAAACTAATGCCGCTCCAAAACCTAATAGAGAGAATCCAATCGCATACCAAAGGTTTGCCGATGAAGCTTGCACCCCTTCCCAACCCCAGATCATGCCACCCAAAAAAGCAACTACAATACCTCCATATATTGCTAGAACCTGAATTGAATGAATAGCTAGAATTGGATTAAAAATCCATGGAATTAAAGCCAAAAAAATAAATAAGCATAAACCCCAGTATATTAAAGTTACTTTAGTCTTTTGCATAAATGCCCTCAAAATTTGCAAATAGTTTTAACAGATTCATAATTGTGAGAATCATTATGAATGCTAAAAATAATAATATCATCGTCAAGAATAAAAATGCTGCAAGAAATTATCACCTGAGTGATAAATTTCAGGCTGGCATAGTTTTAGAAGGTTGGGAAGTTAAGGGGTTAAGAAATGGCAAGGTTGATGTCAAAGATTCATATGTAACTCTAAAGAATAATGAGGCTTGGGTTATTGGATTAAAAATTGACCCTCCCCCATCTTTAAAAAATGATCAAATAGATTCAACAAGATCTAGAAAATTACTCTTAAATAAAAGAGAAATAAACAATATTCTTGAAGCAATCAGTCAACAAGGCCTTACGTGTGTATTAACATCAATATATTGGAAAGAAAATAAAATTAAATGTGATATTGCAATAGGTAAAGGAAAGAAAACCTATGACCAAAGAGAAGATGTTAAGCAGAGAGACTGGAATAGAGAAAAACAAAGAATTTTAAAAAATTCAAATCGCTAGTCATTTTCATATATAATCATTCACCCCATGGG
>CEQM01029539.1_pt1 | contig 27102 bp, 25 predicted proteins | sample 531111 | NCBI WGS metagenome assembly CEQM01 (sample SAMEA2621278, study PRJEB7988) | marine metagenome | biome: marine biome (ENVO:00000447); feature: deep chlorophyll maximum layer (ENVO:xxxxxxxx); material: "saline water (ENVO:00002010), including plankton (ENVO:xxxxxxxx)" | depth 120 m
TGTACCTGTAGTAAACGAATAGTGGATGTTCTGCCACTGATTGCTTGTGGAGAACCTGAAATAGCAACAATTTTTTCATCCGGTTTGATTTTTTTCTGTTCATATAACAATCGAACAGCTTCTGCAACCGTCGAACGGGCTCTCGACTTTTCCTCAACCAGCAACCCTTCAACACCAGGCAAGATGGTCGTCCTACGAGCTGCCCGTATTCGGTTTGTCATAGCGTAAATGGGGATTCTTGGACGATGTGCTGCCATCAGCCGAGCAGCGTTACCATGTTCCGTTGCGACGATCAAGTGGTTTACGTTTGTCTGTCGAGCAATGTCCACCGCTGCGCCTGCGATAACACGAGTTGAAACATACGCTGCTAAGGCAGGGGGTTCGGGCAAATCTGCTGTTGAGGCATCAACGGTTTCAGCAATTCTTGCCATTGTTTCCACTGCCTTAACAGGATGCTGTCCTCCAGCAGTTTCTCCGGAGAGCATAACTGCACTAACATGCTGACGAATAGCCGTTGCAACATCGGTCACCTCTGCTCGTGTTGGGCGTGCATGGTTGACCATGCTCTCGAGCATTTGGGTTGCAACAACGACGGGAGTCCCTCTTTCAAGGCACGCAGAGACGATTCTTTCTTGAGCCGCAGGAACTTCCTCGAGTGGTATTTCAACCCCCAAATCTCCTCTTGCAACCATAACAACGTCTGCTGCTTCAACGATTGCATTCAGGTCCTTCAGAGCCGCAGGATGTTCGATTTTCGCAACAATCCACGTATGTACGCCAGCCTCCTTGATACGTTCACGCGCAGGTTCTAAATCACCTGCACTTCGAACATATGATACTGCAACAAAATCTACATTTTGGGAGAGTGCATGCTCAAGACAATCAAGGTCATGAGGACCAACTGCAGGAAGTTTAACCAGTGTTCTTGGAACGTTTATTCCCTTTCGTTCCGTTAAGATTCCACCGTCTTCAACTCGACATCGTACAACTTCGCCAATATGCTCAGGCGCTGATAGAACCTCTAATCGAATCAGGCCATCAGATAGGAGAACAGGATCTCCAACTCGCAAATCCTTGGACAATCCGTCCCATTCAACAGGTAATGTTTTCACCGGTTCGCCAAGAATTGTGTTCGCTTGTGCGGGCAATCCATCTGGGACTCCACAATGAAGATCGATGAGTTCACCTCTTTCTAGAACGACTTCTCCTTCAAAGGTTCCAAGGCGTAGTTTAGGGCCAGGAAGATCGGCTAACAATCCAACATATTTACCAGCCTCTTCTTCTGCAGAACGGATGTTCTGTATTGTCTTCTCTTTACCGCTGAAATCACCATGAGAATAGTTGAGGCGAGCAATGTCCATACCTCCTTCAATCATCTGTTTTAATGTCTCAACGTTATCGCTTGCTGGGCCAATCGTCGCAATAATTCTTGAACGCATGTCCTCTCCTCATGCCTCAACACGAGCACTCAACCCATAGTCCTTACATCAGCGGTTCATCAAAACCAGTGATAGAAACTCTCCTTCTGGGCCAATCAAGGAACAATGCTCAAACCATTGATGCTACCAAGAGAGGTTTAGGGGATAAAAGCGTGAAGAAAAAGAGAGATGAAATTCTTCGTCGTGAAACACTTGAGTATCACGAGAAAGAACCGCGTGGAAAAATCAAGGTCGTACCAACAAAACCTCATGCTACAGCGCATGAACTTTCACTCGCTTACTCTCCTGGAGTAGCCTTCCCCTGTCTTGAAATTGCTGAAAGGCCAGAAGACGCATATCGTTATACTTCAAAAGGAAATTTAGTCGCTGTTATTTCAAACGGAACGGCTGTATTGGGTCTTGGAAACATTGGTGCCCTGGCAAGCAAACCCGTCATGGAAGGAAAAGGCCTTCTTCTGAAAACATTCGCTGATATCGATGTGTTCGATATCGAGGTCGACACGACTGATCCAGAAGAGTTTATTTCGACAGTTGTTAACATTTCGAAAACATTCGGCGGTATCAATCTCGAAGATATCAAAGCCCCAGAATGCTTCGAAATCGAACGAAGAATAGCAGAAGCAACAGACATTCCCGTTATGCATGACGATCAACACGGAACTGCTATTATTTCTGGCGCTGCATTACTCAATGCAGTAGAATTGCAGGAAAAGGAATTGGACACGATCAACGTTGTCGTTCTTGGTGCAGGGGCTTCAGCATTTGCTTGTGCGGAGCATTATGTTGCCTTAGGAGTAAAACGTTCGAACATTAAGATGGTTGATTCTCAAGGAATCATCACGACAAATCGCCTCAAGAAAGGAGAACTTAATGAGTACAAGGCAAAATTTGCTATCGACTGCCCAGATGGTACTCTTGCAGATGCAATGAATGGTGCCGATGTCCTTCTTGGCCTTTCCAAAGGCGGGCTTGTGTCAAAGGAAATGGTTGCTTCAATGTCGGCAAAACCAATCATTTTCGCACTAGCAAATCCGACACCTGAAATTCTTCCAGAGGAAATCCTCGAAGTCCGTACAGATGCTATCATTGCCACTGGACGTTCAGATTATGCAAACCAAGTGAACAATGTCCTTGGTTTCCCTTACATTTTCCGAGGCGCTCTTGATGTACGTGCGAGAGATATCACTCAGAATATGAAGATGGCAGCAACACGCGCTCTTGCTGCATTAGCAAAAGAACCCGTTCCAGACTACATCTCAACCGCTTATGATGGTGCTACGATGGAATATGGCCCTGAATACATCATTCCGAAACCCTTCGATCGACGTGTCTTGATTTGGGAGGCTTCTGCAGTGGCACAGGCTGCTGTCGACGAAGGAATCACTTCTGTAACCAAAGAGGAGTTTTCACTCCAAGCTTACAGAGAATCGCTCGAAGCACGATTGGGAATGACCTACTCGATTATGCGCAGTGTCATCAATCAGGTGCGCCGAAGAAATAAGCGGATTGTCTTCCCAGAAGGCGATAATGAGAAAGTCATACGCGCTGCTGCCCAACTTGCGGAGCAAAAAATATGCAAACCAATTTTACTAGGTCCAAAGGATCGGATTGCCCGAATGATGGAGGAAATGCATTTCGACTTCGAATACGAAGTCTATGATCCTCGGACCGATGAACGAAGAAAAGGAATTTATGCGGATAAATTATTCAAGTTAAGAGAGCGGAAAGGCGTCACAAGAGTCGATGCTGCCCGTCTTCTCAAAAGCCGACCATACTTTGCAAGCCAAATGGTTGAATCTGGAGATGCTGATGGATTCGTTGGAGGCGTTAGCAGAAATTACAGCGATGTGTTGCGCCCAGTCTTAGAAACGATTGGCCCTTCAGACGACGCTCATTGTCTGATCGGGTGTTACATGGTGACCATCAAAGGCCGGCTTCTCTTCCTTGCTGATGCAACTGTGAACGTCTATCCTGATAGTCGTACATTGGCAGAAATTGCTGTTCAAACAGCGAAGGTTGCACGAAGATTTGGTGTAAGTCCAAAGGTTGCCATGCTCTCTTTCTCAAATTTCGGTAGCACTCGTGCTCAGCGTAGCGATCGAATCGAAGAGGCTGTTGAAATGGCGAGGATTCTTGATCCAACTCTTGTAATTGATGGTCCAATGCAAGCAGATACTGCTCTTGATCCGACTGTTCAGCAAGAATACCCATTCATGGAATTTACGGGGCCAGCGAATATTCTGGTTCTACCGAATCTTGCTTCGGCTAATATTGTCTACAAGATGCTCGAACAACTTGCTGATGCTGAAATGACAGGGCCGATTCTTGAAGGAATGAAAAATCCAGTCCAACTTGTCGCTCGTCAAGATGGCGTCCGCCACATCGTTAACATGACTGCAATTTGCGTTGCTGATGCTATGCGTAAAGATTCTTATTGGGAAACATTGGCAAACGAGTCTTCCGATTCTTGAACGACTCCTTCTTCATAGGAAATTGTAGGTCTTCTTGGCCTCCAAATAGCTCCTGTTACGAACCCAGCAACGAGTCCACCAAACAAAAGGTTCGGCCACCCATCGATTGCGTATGTGTCGAAACCTCGCAGGATGGGAATCAGAAATGAGGGGATGATTCCAAGCAATGTCGTCCATAACAGTTCAGTTCGGAAATTGCCCCATGAATCTGCGGATTTGGGAACTCTTCTCGCTGGTGTATCTCGAATTGGAGAAATCACAAATCGAACTACTGTATTGGTGAGTGAACGATCAACTGGAATATTTGAGGTTGCAAAAACACCCTTCCGTTTTGGATGCATTTCTACAGCCAATCGGTGATATTGTAACGGGCCAGTGGTCTCGATTGGACGAATTCGCCCGTCCATCATTGCACCTCGATGATTTGCAGCAGCGGCATCCCCTAGTATTTCGACGACTCCGGGAGCAAGACGTATCTCATTCTGTGCATGATGCCATTCTGGATACGAAGGTGGTCGAATTTCCCACTTTCCAGACAACGATTCGAAATCGAGTTGCTCTTCAATTTGTTTCCTTATGGCTTCTATTTCACTTCCAATAAGGCCAACCATCGGCTCTGTAGAATCCTCAATTTCATCATCTTCTCCAAGCAGACCAGCGACTTGTTTCCTTGTTATGGGTTCTTCAAGAATGTAATAATCAGGTAATTGGACCTCGTATCTCGGTCTCTGGCTTGCATAAATCCATCCTCCTTTGTCACTTCCCAAGAAGGAACTGCCATGCGAGATACGTTTGAATTCAAGTTCATTCACTGAGATTGAATCCAAAAAATCACCTCAGTTGAGATGTTGTTCCATCTTACGATACCAGACCATTCCGTTTTCATGCTCTTCCAAAAGTCTGAATTGTTTGAATGGTGAAACTGAGCGCATGTAACCGAATGCAGCAAAATCTACGAGGTCAGGAAGTTCTCCTCCAAAGAAGTCCTTTCCTTCAAATGAATCAGTATACTCTGTTAGGAGATCGTGCCATAGTTTCTTTGGAGTACGCCCATCTTTCTTCACTCGTTTTCGGGCGATGATGCCCCACATGATGGGAAACCCTGCCCATGCATAGAGGCGTCTAGAGAAGAATCCAAATTTCTCAAGTTTTGAAACTCGACGTGTTGTACCAAGCGCAGCTCCTAGGGAACCATAGAGAATGGGAATTGTCGCACTTTTCCATGCATTATCGACATGACTCAGCATGTTATCAAAACGTTCTGTTCCCTTTTCTTTGGAGAGTTTACCTTGGTTGTATTTGTTATCAATGTGTGACATAATTGGAGTGGAGTCGACAACCACAGTCCCCTCAGCATCAGTAAATACGGGGACCTTGTTCCATCCGTCTGTAAAGGCAAGTTCCTTCTTTGTCTTCATGGCATTGACTTGAATTTCCTCAACGTCCATTCCAAGGTGTTCAATTATTCCTCGGACTTTCCAAGAGAATGGGCACGTTTGCAATACGTGGAGCGTGGCTTTGCTCATGGACAGACGACAGAGGACTCCTTCTTCAATCCTCGTTATTCTCTTGCTCAGGCCGCCATCCTGGCTTCCAGAAATCATCATTATCAAGCCATGAAATCCATTCATCGTCCGAACAAGAGAGGAGTCGAAAAGCCCGACTTTCCAGACCTTCCCGATTGTATTGAGGGAGTATTCCCTCTGAAAACGCCTGATGCCAATCAACCTGCATCTGCCGAATCTGTCGGCGAGCCGCTTCAGGATTATCAAAATTCATTTCACAAATATCCCGTAATTCAGATAACCAAGTTCTCGTATCTTTCCTTAATGGATCATTGATGATTTGTCTTTTCTGGTTCGATTTCTTACCGAAAGGCCACCATCCCATAACGATTCCAAATCGGCGTTTGTTTTCATCTTTCGTACGAATATGAAAAAAGAACCATCTTCTCGCAGAGTTATGGGCCGAATCAACATCCATCTTCATGGGAAACTCAAGGATAAAGCCATAGCGAGTATTGCTGAAATGTATCAACAACGACTCTTAAGTGCAGGGGTTAAGACACATATACACAACGATTCGCTCGAAGTTTACCTCGCTAAATTAAAGGCTAAAAAAGGCCGACTGATTCTCCTCGATGAACGTGGAGATTCATTCGAGTCAACTCAATTCGCTGCAAAAATAAAAGAATGGAAAATCGGAAGTGATGATGTACACTTTGCAATTGGTCCCGCTGAAGGATGGTCTGGTAAAGAGCCAACGCTGCAACGAATTTCTCTCTCTTCGTTTACATTTACCCATGAGATGGCAACAATCATTTTGTTCGAACAACTGTATCGTGCTCATGAAATTCTCAAAGGCACGTCGTATCACAAGGACTGAGCGAATCATAAAGAATACCCGTAGCAACGGCGAATCATGGCGCTCCCATTAACGGATGAATCCAGTCTTCGCTGGGTTCTCATCTGTTTCGAATTCCTCATTGGAATTGCACTACTTTTCAACAGCAAGAATCAACCGTTCCCACAACCCAGCTCACGCTTTGGTTGGCTTTTGATAATGCTTGCTTTGTTAATTGCAATCGGTCAAGCCGCACCAAACCCAATGGGATCAAATGCCCATTTTGTGATGTTATCCGGCCTGGGCGGTTTCGGACTCGTAGCAGGAGTATACCATCTTGCAAGGACCCAACGCGATGTGTTGGTCGCACCTTACGCGGGATTGTTGTTTTGCGTAGGCGTTGTTGGATTGATGGTTGAAACATGGAGTGATCTCTCAACTGTCGAACAGTGGGCGGCGTTCATCACCCTTGTCGTCATCGGCGGCGGTGAAACATGGCTTATTTTCAGAGGCTTACTCATTGGGAAATTACCTCTTGCTTGGTCACAAGCAGGGATGATTGCCCTCATGCAAGGCCGATTAACAGGACCTCAAGGTGCAATTTCCTGCTTTGAGCGAGGATGGGATGCAGATGAAGAACATCTCAATCCAATGGCTTATCTTGCCCTTCACCGAATCCACCTTTTCCTTGGTAACAAATCGGATGCATCCGAATGGCAGGAATTACTCCTTCGAGAAGGTGGGGAACGAGCAGTTGCTCGCCCATATATTGAAGCGATTCATGATGCGCTTGTTGCACTCGATTCAGAAGCCGCAAGCATCCTCCCGCTCATTGAGGAGGAATAAGGCCGAAAAATCAGGTATACTACTGGAATCTGGTAAATTTTAAGCATAAAACAGATACTTTTAATATCCCAGAGGTCAATAATATAACATGAGTAAAGTAATTTCAAGTTCTGTTTTGTTTTGGATGGTCTCCATATGGATTGCATCGAACTTGTTTTCACAGGCCGTCTACATCGGATTCAATGGTACTCCATACAGTGGGATAGAAATGATACAATCTCTAGGATCGTGGTATTACGTCGTTGTCGTATTTGAGATTCTAGCATGGATCTTTGTTGGAATACACCTATCGCTCAAGGTAATCCGCAACCTACAAATGAAGGCCACGCCTCAAACGGCATCCTGAAACAACCGCCTTGCATCTCAAACCTCCGATGAGATTAAGTGGTGCCAATAAAAACATGACCACATGTTCAATCTTGACCGTGAACCTCTCTTTTCTGGTCAACCCATGTCGTTTGAAGATCTTCTTGAAGAAGAATTACAACTCGATGGTCTCGAAAATATGCATATTCTAACAGTTGAAGAAGTTCGAGAAGGGCTTTCAAAAGTTGAACGAGAACTTGCTACATTACAATCACTCGTTGACGAAGCACATGATATGACCGAGGAAATAGAAATTCTTCTCGAAACATATGCTCCAGAGCATCCACATGTTGTAGAAATGGCCGAGTTATTGGGTGGTTTAGTCGCACTTTGGCAACAAACCGTTGCGAAGATTGAACGACTAGGCGCTCGAGTTGCAGGTTTGGATCCTGGTAGAATCGAATGGTACGGGGTCATTGACAACAAAGTTATGCTGTACTCATGGGCAATGGGTGAGCCTGATATTGAATGGTATTATGGAATCGATGAAGGGTATTCTTCCCGAAAACCACTCATAGAAGCATAGTTTCGCATGGTTTAGAGGCGTAACAATGGTTCGAATCGATCGAGTTCATACAGGAGGCGGTGATTCTGGCGAGTCATCGCTGGTTGATGGGTCACGTCGTTCCAAATCCGACGCACGATTTTCAGTTGTTGGAGATTGTGACGAATTGAATTCGCTTCTCGGCGTTGCACGAATGGAATGCGCCCGAGTTCCCATGAGGCACCGTGATGGTGGAGATCGGAAAGGTGCAGGACGCGTTCATTTCATCTGTGATTCAGCACTTTCTAGAGTCCAGCATGAACTGTTTGATCTTGGAGCTGAACTTGCTTGTCCTCCACAAAATCTTCCAGAGTACATGGTTCTGATCAATGAGGATCAATCCGATGTTTTGGTATCGGATATGGATGCGTGGCTAAGTCAAACAGAACCGCTCACATCATTCATCTTACCCGCAGGAGGTCCTCCACAAGCAATGCTCCATCATGCTAGAACAGTTGCTCGACGACTCGAGAGAAACATAGTTGCACTCAGAGATATTGAAGGAGAAGGGTCTGTGCGACCACTTGCACTTACCTATGTGAACAGGCTTTCAGATTGGCTCTTTGTTCTAAGTCGGTGGATTACTGCAGTCCTTGGAGAAGAGGAAATGTTGTGGCTTCCACTTGGAAAGCGCGGAAAAGAAGATGGTATCGCAGATTCAATTCACAGACAAAATGAGAATGATTCAGAGTTTGATGAAATCTGATTATTGCTTTTTCATATGTTCCCAGGCTTTCCGAACAACCGATGTTGTTTCATCATGTGTTAGTTGAGCAAGAGCTTGTTCCCAATCAAGCCACAAATGGCCACGATGCTCGTGTGAAATCGTTACCTCGAGTTGATCGGTTTCAGCCAAAAACCAGAATACTTCCTTGTGCATTCGTTTGCCTTTATGCCTGTACGTATAGGCTGTGCGTTCTACAAAATTTTCCACGAATGCTATTTCTGTAATTCCGGTTTCTTCGCCTAATTCCCTTCGAACAGTTGCGAGATGATCATCATCGGCCAACTCAACATGTCCTTTTGGTAAATCCCAATGACCTTGTGGATATTGCAAAAGTAGAACTGTGTCGAAGTTGACAAGGACTACGCCGCATGAAGTCTCCATGCTTTGTCCCTCGAATCAAATGCTTTGGCCTTTTCGCCGTTATATTCCAATACGTTCAAGTCCCGAACACAAAAGGAATTGTCATGACAGGTGTCGATGCGTTCCCCGATATCCATCGAATCGTAGCGGATTCTGATTTGGATGGGATGTGTGCAGCAGCAGTTCTTCTCAAAGCATACCCAGGAGCCGAAGTGGTGTTTGGACATGCAGCCATTCTTCGAGCAGGAATGTTGGACGATGTCATCGATTCAAAAACAGTTACAGTGGATTTACCATTCCATCCTGCAAGCGGGTGGTATCTCGATCATCACCTCACAAACAAACCAGATAAAATCGAAGAACAAGAATTCACTCAACGTGGAGGAATCGTTCATTGGGAACATACGCCCTCAGCTGCACGTTTAGCGTATGAATTATTCAAACATCGATTTGATTTAACGCATCTTGAAGAAATCATGCCAATGGTTGATGCCTTAGATTCTGGAGGCATAACTCGAGAAGATTTCATTCAAGATGGGCCCGTTTTACAACTTTCTCGCACCTTGTCCTCGACAGATGATGTCTACATGCAACACCTTCTACATCTCTTTTCAACATGTACAGGGCTCTCAGATATCACGAATGATAAAGTGGTTTCAGAACGAATGAAATCCGCACAAGACCAACGTATTGATGCGGTAAAACTCGTTCAAGAAAAGACAGAAATTGTCGATCGATTGGCGATATGCAGACTTGATGATTCTGGTATTCGATCCAATGGATATCTCATTACTGCCCATGTTGGCGACAAAGCAGACGCTTGTTGTGTCGTACACGGGTACAGTAACGGAGATTTGTCGACACCAGATCGCCCTCCGCTTTCAGCGAGTTTTTATGCAAATTCGTTTATCGAAGGAGGACAAGACCGATACGATTTATCAAAACTTGCAACTGCATTTGACCCGCATGGCGGAGGGCATGCGAATGCTTGTGGTTGTCGAATTCAACCACCTGGTCTTGACTCCAATCTACGTGATTGGATTCAGATGTGGAACAATCGTGAAACTCTCCTTCGAATCAATTGAATTCAAATCACTTGGAATGTGTAAATGAATCCAAGGAAGGAGTGGAACATAACCAAAACCATGACTAAATCTGCCGCTCTACCGTGCTTCATACGTTGTTTTGAAAATTTCTCACTATTCTCTTTGTTTGAGGTAGTCTCTCTTCCGTAGCGCACCACAAGCCAAAGAAGGATCAATCCAATCGGCCCAGTATAGCCATGGATGCTTTGTGGAAGTAAATCCGAGGTTGGATCACCTTCCACGATGTACCCTGAAATTGCCCGAGCAATAAATGCGATGAGGGCCAATGAAATCCCTGCCCATAGAATGTATTCTCCATGTTTCTGATGACGTTTTAGGGACTCTTTCCTCTCCTCTCCTTGCAGAGTCATACCTCGTTTTCTCCAACCGTATTGCCGAACAAGCCAAGTGACGAGAATAACAGCAAGAAGAGGATGAATCAACATAATGATGGTTCTTAGAACAGACATTGTCTTCCTCCTCAATACATCCCACGAGTTGCTGTCTTGAATCAGTTTCTCCTCAATTTATCGAAATGATGCCGTCGGTGAGTTGAAAGTCTGTGTCTCAAGCGATAGGTTGGGGGCGCAATGCAAGAAACATATCTCGCGGCTTGTCTTGAAGCAGGATTCAAGACAATCAAATCGCGACGCCTCAGTACTGTGGGTAAATGCCCAGAGTTTACGCTTCTCGAAAAACCTTGGAAAGACCTGGTAAAATTAGCTGTTTTGGAAACGGAACTTCCCGGCCAAGACGAAGAGGGAGAAACCATCAAAGCGTCTCCTCGATTTAGACGTGGTCGTCGTCGAGGCAAGCAACAAGCAACGATTGCAACTCCGGAAGATGTTGCTGTAATGGATGCCGAATCGCCGGCACTTCGCTTCGCATTGATTTTGGTAAACAAACTCCTTCATGTCGATCAGTGGTCAGAAGAGGAAAGTGGAGATTTAGAAAAAGAGTTGAGAAATACTTGCCTGGATCAAGGCGTTCACCCGGTTTGGCATGAGATGGCAAAGCGCTGTGATTTGTTTGGACAGTTTTCAGCATGTCCTATTGTTGACGTCAAATCAAGTGACGCCAAGGCGGGACTGGAATTGTCTAACACTTCAATCGATCCATACAACCTTTCTTCATGCCTAGGCGTTTTTAAATCGGTACCAGAGTCAAGTTTTACTGCTGAAGAACTGGTCGCCATGAAGCGATTAATCAAACGTCTTTCCTCTGGAAAATGGCCCAAGGCTGATGGAATTCTCATGGATTTAGAAGGTGAACTTTCGCTTATATCCCTTCTAATAGCAATGAATACGAATGAAAGTATTGATCAAATTTTTGAGAGGACCCATGGCGTGAAAAGTATCCAAACTGACCGGTATCAATTGATTCATAATCTCACCCATGGCATTATTGATTGGAATGATGAACTTCTGGTTCAGGACGATGATGAGTTGGGTATTGCCATTTTAGAAGCAGTTTGGGTAAATGGGCCGATCAATGAAATGAATCCTTCAACCGAACAACTTGAAACAGGGCTCTCCATCCTTCTTGAAAAACAAGCATTGAGCCAGCGCGTAGGGGCAGTTCGATGGAAGATGCTACAATCATATGTTGCAGAAGGTCGTAACGAAGATGCCTTGACAGTTATTGATACGATTAATTTAGAGCAAGAATCGGATGCATCAGAACTCCTCCCTCTTTTGGTACAACTTGACAACCCAAGCGCCTACAGTTGGTTGGCTAAGAATATCGAAAACATCGATGAAGGCGGTCTTATCTCCATTGGAAGAGAAGAAAAAATCCCCCTCGATATACGTTCGAAATCTCTTGTTCTTCTCAAAGAGATGGACGGCGAAGGCTGGCAAGAATCACAGGCAATTTCAGTTCAAGTTTTTTTACAGTCAATGGACTTGGAGAATCTTTCCGATATGCTTCTTGGAAATCCACTAGCAATTTTATCGCATCCATATGAAACACTCCTCATCGCCCATCTTCTCTCCGCATCACATCCTGAAGAGGTTTGGAAACAAGCAAGATCTGCGAGGAAAGATGCTTTGCAGAACATTCACAGTTCAGAATTACCGCAACAAATGAGCGATGATGAGCACAAACTCCTGCTTCTTCTCGAAGGACGAATTGACAAGGCAGTGAGCAATGTCGAATTGGGCATGTCTCTCGGCAAAAACGGCTTAAAGGCAATGAATCAAATTGTCAAGGCGCTTTCTTCTGGAGGATCGCACTTGGTTGATGAAACACAATTAGGAAACCTCGCAGAAGCTCTTAGCAATGCAGATACGACGCCACTTGCACGAGCACTTCTGTCAACAATCATTTCCAAACTTCGATTGAATAATGCCCGACTTTCATTAGAAAATGGAGAGGATATGGCCGGAGCAATTGGTTTGTTAGAAACAGTTCTGCAACAACAGGATGCGCCATTCACAATTATTGACGGAGTTCGCCAACTGATGTATGAATTCGATCTTGGCATTCAAGGACTGGTTCAATGGTATCAAAGCGCTCACCAACGCTCTATCTGGGCGCTCCTCTCTCAAGCAACTCTCCAAGCATCCCAAGGGAAGAATTTGAGTGCTGCTCGCTTATTCAAGCGAGCTGCTGATTCTAAGAAATTCGATTATGATGAAGAGATTATGTTGTACAGGAAGGCCTTGATTCATCTCGCCTTTGACAGAAAATGGGGCGAGGCCAAGCAACTTCTTTCAGACCATCCAAACCTAAGAGCGGCAATTACTAAACGATTCCAACTCTATCTCGACGTGTCTCATCAAGCCTCGGTTCAGGAGACAGAAAAAGCAACATCAATACTGAAAAATTTTGTTAAAACAACAGAAACAACGACTGAAGAAACGGAAGAAGGAACACGCACCCGAACTCGTACAATCTTCAAAGAAGATGAACTCGACATGCTCCACTCGTACCCTGATGAACATCCAAAACCACTTCCGAGTGAACCATTCACAGGGAGAATCCTCGCAGCAACGAATGCACTTCAAAGAAATCGAAGAACGCAGAGTTCAAAATCATTCGATCGACGATATCGGGACATTATGCAAATGCATTCTCCTGATCCTGTGGAAATTCACACATTGGCCGATCAAGCAAGTGAATCCTCTCCACTCGACGCTCTGCGAATTTTGGAACGTGCACAATTATCAGGCCGCTTCCCGGACAAAAACAAAGCATTTGCAAATCTTGAGTTGATGCTTTTCAGAAGACATCAGACGAGCATCAAAACCTCTGATCGACGCTATCTGCGCAATCTACCACTCAAGCCCCTTGTTTTGGTCGATACAAATATTGTAATCGATGCCCTCTATCAACGCATACAAGAGAAACTGAATCGTTCAAATCATTTCGAAGATTCGACGAATCAACGATCTCACTTCGCCCGATATCTTCTTCATTTGGCACAAAATAATCGGGTTGATTTATGGCTTCCAGAAGTCGTTCGAGGAGAGATTCGAAACATTGCCCGGTCCATGGGAGATGTCAGAAAGCGTTTCGATAATTCCTTCATTGAGTCGGAAACACTGGATTCGACTCTGACTTCAGACATTATCGAGAATATGGTTGAGGATTTGATTAGTGAATTTTCAACTTGGAATGGTTCAAATGAAGAATTTGAAACCGATTCAAGTGGGGATGAATTGAAGAAAGAGATGACGACGTTCTTGATTGAGCACGAAGAAATCTTTGATGAACTCACTCAGATGAAAGAATTCTATGGTGATGCAGCTCATCGAACTGATTTGGAAGGAAGGAAAATATATCCTGAGAACCCAGATTTGATGATTATGAAGTATGCAGCAGTACTTTCAAACCGTCCAATCGATGATGTGGGTGCAATTATAGTTGCAACCCATGACGGTGATTTCACTGTTGTTGCAAGAGCGTTCGAAGAACGGTTTGGTTTCGGAATTGCCAAGAATAGCCGTACGCTAGCTCCATGGCTCCGCTCTTGAATTGAGCCGCTTATCTTCACATGTGAGCGATGAGAGCATCGCCAAAGTCTGAACAAGACATGAGTGTTGCATCATCCATAAGTCGTTCAAAGTCGTAAGTCACCGTCTTTGCACTAATTGCACCTTCCATACCTTTGACAATAAGATCTGCAGCCTCTGCCCATCCCATGTGACGAAGCATCATTTCCGCAGATAGGATAAGGGATCCGGGGTTGACTTTGTTTTGACCAGCATACTTTGGAGCAGTTCCGTGTGTAGCCTCAAAGATTGAGATGCCAGTATCGTAGTTGATGTTGGCACCAGGAGCAATTCCAATGCCTCCGACTTGAGCTGCTAAAGCGTCAGAGATGTAATCGCCATTGAGATTCATTGTGGCGAGGACACCGTATTCAGCAGGGCGTGTGATAATTTGCTGAAGCATTGCATCAGCAATGACATCCTTGATGGTGATAACAGTTCCAGTAATCGGGTTTGTCATTGTACACCATGGGCCGCCATCGAGTTCAACAGCTCCGAATTCTTCCTTTGCTAGTTGATACCCCCAATCTCTAAATCCGCCTTCTGTGAATTTCATGATGTTTCCTTTGTGTACAAGAGTAACACTGTCTTTGTCATTATCTATTGCATATTGGAAAGCAGCACGAACAATACGATTTGTACCTTCTTGACTAATTGGCTTGATTCCAATACCAGAGGTGTTCGGGAATCGAATTTTGTCGACGCCCATTTCGTTTGTTAGGAAATCGATTAGTTTCTTGACTCCTTCAGATCCTGCTTCCCATTCGATTCCTGCATAGACGTCTTCACTGTTCTCGCGGAAGATGATCATATCCACATCGCCAGGCGCCTTCACAGGAGATGGCGTTCCATCATACCAGCGTACGGGTCGTACGCAAGCAAAGAGGTCGAGTTTTTGTCGAAGAGCAACATTGAGTGAACGTATGCCGCCGCCAACAGGGGTTGTAAGAGGTCCTTTGATTGAAACTAAACCTGTTCGCATAGCATCAAGAGTTGCTTCTGGTAACCATTCTCCGGTTGCATTGAATGCCTTTTCACCAGCGAGAACTTCATTCCATGCAATGGCACGGGCACCATTGTACGCTTTGCTGATTGAAGCATCTACAACAGCTTTCATGACAGGTGTAATGTCAACCCCAATTCCGTCTCCTTCAATGTAGTGAATAATTGGGTGGTCTGGGATGTGTAGTTTACCATCTTTCATGACAATAGGTGTTCCGCTCATAGTTCTCATAACGTCCCACCAATAACCACTTCAAGAACCAACCGACGCGGTAGTTTCTATGAGAGGCAGCGTATATTGGGCCGGAGGCACCAAATTGAGGTGTGAAAATCAACACAAACAAAGCATTGATGTGGATTGGGAAGATGGCCCGAATCCAGTACAGATTCTCCTCCAAATGGTGGCAGCTTGTTCGATTGTTGATGTCGTAACCGGTTTGAAAAACCGTGAGTTTGGAAACGTTTGGATCGATATGGATTCAGAGCGAAGAGAGGAACAACCACGTTCATTCACAAAGATGCACTTTGTGTACAATGTAGAGGGGGATGTCCCTGAGAAACTCGTCCGAAGAACAATCGAAAAATCTCACGAAAAATACTGCTCAGTATCGAATACTATCAACGACAAAGTTGACATTACCTGGGATCTAATTCTGCACTGATCAAGCAATTTGTGCTGTCGCTTTGAGAGAATCCAACGCGCTGCTGAGTGCCTGATGGAGCATCTTGTAGAGCGGGAGCCATTGTTTAGGGACCTTTTCTTCTTCTTCAACGATATTAAGAGACCCATTTTCTTGACGAACTCTGACACACGGTCGAATTTTCTGTTCATCTTGAAGTTCGACGAGGAGAGATAGTCTGAATTCATCTTCCTGTGAAGTTACACGTGCGGAATTGATGTCGACATCATTTGCAACAGCGGGAAGGACACCCACTGGATCGTCAGCATGCTTTACGATTGCATGATGCGCAAGAACTTGCAACAAGTCAGCGATTACATCTGAATCGAATGCTATTGTTTCGTTAATTTCGTCTTCTCCGAGCAGAATTTGTTCAAGAGGGTTCCTTTCGGTCTTTGAAAAAGAGTTGCTTGAGGAGAGTTCTTCGAAAATGTTGATGTCATCAGCATCGAAGTCTGGGGTTATTGAGTCTGAGTTAAAGTCCATGTTATCAAAACGTATTTTGCACCATCCCCTTTTGAACTGTTGTTCATATCGAGCAATACATGAAAGGTTCAAAACAGGGCGCATAGTAGCAAATACAGGGGAGTTAGATGAAAAAACTGTCATTGCTCCTAATTACGATTCTCTTTGTGCCTTGGGTTAGTTCCGCTCCACAGGGAATTGGGGATGTTGGAGGTGGAGGCTGTATTTGCCATGGCTCCCTTGATGCATCAACAGAACTCATCATTCTCGGCCTTCCAAACGAATTTGAGTCAAATACATCGTACAATTTTTCACTTGAAGTCCGATCATCTACAGTGAACATTTCACCTGGAGAAGAAGCTGGCGGATTCAGAATCGATATTTCGGGTGGAGAGATTGAATTTGATGAAGAACTCGCTCTAGTGCAAAAAATCGAAGAGGGTTGGACTCATACAACCTTAGGAAACAAAATCCGGTCATGGAATTTCACTTACATCAGTCCAAGCGATAACTCGACATATACTGACATCACAATCAACGGCAATGCTGTTAACGGAAATGATCAAAGTACGGGGGATGCTTGGAACGGTACAGTAATACGGATTCCGGGGACCTCATATACAGGCGATTTAGAACCCTCGACAAAAACAGAATCTCTTGGAACATTAGACTATGCTGTTGGAAGCATAGCAATACTCGGACTACTCGCAATTGCTGCAATGATCATCAAAGATTAATCAGTTGACAAATTCAATTGTGCTGCTACGTAGAGCCTTGAGTTGGCGGGTTTCCGATGATCCATGGATTTGTTCACTCTTAACCCCTGTAAGTACAAGCATGACCCTGATCTCATCGTCAAGGGATTCATCAATAGCCGTCCCCCAGATGATTTTAGCATGTGGAGAAATACGTTCCGTGATAATTTGAGCGCAGCGCTCGGCCTCTCCAAGGGTAAGATTATTGCCGCCTACGACGTTAATGAGGGCGCCTCTTGCGTCACTGAAATCGAGATCGAGAAGTGGAGAGTGGAGGGCTTCTAGAGTTGCTTCTTCTGCTCTTCCTGGCCCTGAACCAGCACCCAAACCGATCATTGCTACGCCAGCACCTGAATTGATGACGGATTTCAAATCTTCAAAGTCAAGATTGACCATTCCGTCACGTGTGAGAAGTTCTGTAACTCCGATAATTGAGCGAACTAACAGTTCATCTCCAACTCTAAATGCGCTGGCAAGGGGTAAATCTTTAACGCCTTCAATTTCCAATAACTTTTCATTTGGAATCACAAGAATTGTATCGCAATGCTCACGAAGTCGTTCTAAGCCCCATTCCGCGTTTTCACGTCGAGTTGCACCTTCAGAATTGAAAGGATATGTCACAACTGCAATGGTCATAGCACCCTGTTGCTTTGCCAAACGTGCGATATGTCCTGCAGCACCAGTACCTGATCCTCCTCCCATACCTGCCGCAATAATTGCGAGTTGGGTATCGGTAGTAATTGTTCGAAGAGACATTTCTGATTCTAATGCAGCAGCTTCGCCCTTTGTAGGATCTCCACCCGCTCCACGTCCTCTAGCAGTTCGACCGATGAGTATTTTATTCTCGAGTGGAGACATGAGTAAAGCTTGAGCATCTGTGTTAATTGCATATCCTGTAACGAATGAATTCTCAAACAGACCTTCCGCTTCGAGACGTCCAACAGCGTTACAACCCGCTCCACCTACGCCATAGACCCGAATTCTGGGTTGGAGAGATTCCAGCAGGGCTCGTAACTCTTCATCAGTTCCTTGGCCAGTAGGCTGAGGGGTCAATTGTGGTACAACTTCTTCATCGGAAAGTTCTAACACACGTTCGATCAAATGGCGCATAGCGACCATCTTTGTTGATGGTAACTTGAATGTATTCCTTCGTTTGTATACTCGGAAGAGGTTTTCATGACTTCCTTTCAATCACGGAGGCCTTCTTGTGTGACCTGGTATACACATTCTCCATCTGGGAGGTTTGGTGAGTCAACCAGACGAGCAATACGTCGTCCACCCTTTGCTTTTCGCAAGTAAAGTCTGAAGGTTGAAGCGTGAGCTAAGACGTGTCCACCAATAGGCTTGGTTGGGTCGCCCCACATAGCATCAGGCTTGGAGTGAACTTGGTTTGTAACAAGGACAAGGGCATTGTTAACGTCGGCGAGTTGCTTGAGATCTTTGAGGTGACGATTCAATTTTTGCTGTCTGTTTGCAAGCATTCCACGGCCGATAAACTCTGCACGGAAATGGCTTGTAAGTGAGTCGACAATAATCATCTTCACGTTCAAGCCTTTGCTCATTCGCTTAATTTCTTCAGCGAGGAGCATCTGGTGAGCAGAGTTGTATGCTCTTGCAACGTGAATTCTACTCAGGACTGCATCTGGATCTAAGCCATGCCCGCGAGCCATCTGTGTTATTCGTTCAGGACGGAAGGTATCTTCTGTATCGATGTAGAAAACGTCACCATCAAATCCACCTTCTTCAACTGGCATTGTGCAGTTGACAGCGAGTTGATGTCCAATTTGGGTTTTCCCTGATCCGAATGCTCCATACACTTCAACGAGGGCTTGAGTTTCAAATCCGCCACCAAGTAAATCGTCAATTGATTGAACTTTGGAGGAGAGTTTTTGCACTTCTCGACGACGATCGAGTAGCGCGGAACCTGAAACGAAACCACCAATGTTCGCCATCTTTTTTGCAGCGTTGATGATCTTGCCAGCAACAGCCTCGCCAAGTTCAGCTTGCTCGGCTAAGTCCGCTGGAGACATAACTGCAAGGGCGAGTAATTCGTCGAATCCTGCTTCTCTTAGTTTTTCAGCAGTTGCTGGACCTACACCTGGTAAGTCTTCAATTGAAACCTCAGGGGCCTCATCATCAACGGCTGCCATCAAGATGTCCTCTTCTACAGTCAGACTTTCATCCTTCTTACTTGTTGTCTTTTTCTTTTTACTAGTTGTACTCATTGTATCACTACCCCAAACCAATGGCTGAGGGTATATCAAGCAAGATTTGAGGGGAAAGGGATACAAAATCTGAATATTTTATCCTCAACGAGTGCAGTATACGTTATTTCACTTTTCATTCACTTTCAGTTTGTGAATCTTCAGTTCCACTTTCGGTTGGGAATGGATTTACAGCACTTTCAGTTTGTTCGTATAAAATATCGATTACATGGTTTACATTGACTCTTTCTTGGTCGGTACTTTGGTCAAGTTGAACACTTAATTCATGCACTCCGCGCTCTGGGAAGTTGAGGCTAAAATCCCAAATTGCATCCTGGCCATCGGCTATTTGTTCTGTTTTCATGCCCTTACTTTCTCCATTAGAATCAGTTAATTCCCATGTAATGGTTATCGGACTTCCACCGATTCCTCCTAAGTTTTCGATGTTCTCAACGGTTGATTTGATTTGAAGGACCTTTGGAGCAGGTCCATCATTGTCAGGTTCGGTGTTGATCTGCATAACATCAGGTTCTGCACTGTTCTGTTCACTCCATTCAATATGCTGTTCTATTCGAATCATAACAGTCATGTTCTCTGAGTTTTCCTCAACATCAGTTGCAGTAAGAATAACCGAGAATAGCCCATGAAGCTCATAATCAACATCGATACTTGCCGATTCGTCAGCATTTACTGTGATTGGACTGCGTCCGTCACCCGGCTCTAATGAAAACGTTGCGAGATCAAAGTCCGATGTCGTCCGAGCGAAATCAAAGTTCAGTGAAACCCCAGTAAGTGAAATTTGTGAACCTCCAATGAAGGATTGTTGAATGGTTCCGCTGGTTGATTCGTAGTAAACAACCAAATCAATAACCTTCTCATCCTCTTCTTCGTCGGAATCAAGACACCCAGAGAGCGATGAAATCAACATGAGTAACGAGAACCCAACTGCCTTCCAACCTCCGCTCATGGTTATGGTTACACGTCATCATTCAAGAAATCAATGCCGAATCACTCTACTTTTTGATTATCGGTGGATTGAAAGGGAAGGACTGTGGCCGTCAAAGCAGCGAGGTGGGGTAGTCTGGATATCCCGTCGGGCTCATAACCCGGAGATCGATGGTTCAAATCCATCCCTCGCTACCACTCATGAATATTGATAATAATCATGCTTAGGCTGTAATGTATCCATTGCACTTTGTAATCGTGCATTTGCAGCAGTAATTCCTTCGGAAATGTCTGAACATTCCTGACGTATTCTCTGGGATTGTTCTCTGCACTCCGGATATGTGTGAATGCAGGATTCCAAAACTGCAAGAATGGGATCGATTTGAGCTGGTTTAGCTCCCCCTTCTGGTTTGAGCCAATATTGTCCGTTTTCTAAGATAACTGGACCGGCTTGTTGAACATCATTTGCCAGAGTTTTGGCATGCTTAGTGGTAACTCCTTCTGTTTCACATACGGACAACATAGCGAGAAGATTTCCCTGTTGAATTTTGTGGGCTTTAAGGAAGAACTTGACCGCCTTCCGTTTTTTCCCAGAAGCCAGATAGACGGTTCCAATAAGCCTCAAGTCTTCTTCCATCGGCGTTAATTTTTGCAATAATTGGGGTGCAGATTGAAGCAATGTCTTCTCCAGTTTTTTACGTTCTCTCTGCAGAACAGAAGAGGCCTTAATCGCCAGTTTGTGTTTTTCACGCCGGGACAATACCTCGGTTAGAATTCGAAGCCCCTTGACGAGGAGGGTTTGTGTTGCAGCATCTCGAGATTTCTGAGAGAGAAGCATGCCTGTGAATTCACTGGACATGACTTCAACCATTTCGTAACGCTGTTCTTCAAAATATCGAATCATTTGCGACAATGTTTGATTCGGGTCTGACATTCCAAACATGCTCATGCCTCATCATTGATTTGTGGCGGCTGTCAATGTCGTTGTACTGATTACGCCATCAATGGTCCGAATATTATTGAGGATGAAGGTCGAGAGTGAAGTAAAATCTGGCATCACAATTTTGCAGTAGGCGTCATATTCGCCAAACAAGACCATCGATTCGACGACTTCTGACATTTCACAAAGCGCTGTAGAAATTCTATTTTCAAATCCAGGTTTTGTTGAAATCAATACAATTGCAGTCGCCACAGACTCGTATCCATCAATGGCGGCCATACGTGTCGATTCGGAACCTCATGTTTAATTCTTGACGTGCTTTGGTTGTCATCGGAGAAGGTCATGCAGAAGCCAATTTTTGCCATTACAGGATCTCCGGGGACAGGTAAAACGACACTGTCAAGCCAATTGACTGCAGAACGATTTGATTGCCATACAGTGGAACAAATTGCGACAGAATTGGAATGCATAGAAGACCAAGGCGGCGATATTGTTGTTGCGACCAACCGCCTTGCCGAGTGGAGGTATACGGGGGATAAAATCGCCATCATAGAAGGTCATCTTTCCCATCACTGTCATGTCGATGCGATCATTCTTTTGCGATGTAATCCAGTTGAATTGAAACGAAGACTGACGGCTAGAGAGAGTTATGGGTCAGCAAAGATCCAAAACAATGTAGAGTGGGAAATGATTGCGGGGATTTGGTCAGAATTACTCGAAGATTGTCCGAACTTGCCAATTATTGAACTTGACATGACCAAAAATCCCTACGAAAAGGATTCTGTAGAATTATTCATTGATCAATATGAGAGTAGAAATACTGTTCAAGAATCAATTTCACTTGCAATAGACTGGTTAACGACCAATAACTTGTCCGAAAGCATATGACCTTTCGATGCTCCGGACAAGTTGATACCTATGGCTCTTGAACAGTTAAGGAAGCGTTGGGAAGCAATGGCTTCACCACTTGTAATGGGCTTAGGCCGCACCAATCCTGCCTTTCTGACGTGGCTTGCTTTACCAGTCGGCATAGCAGCGAGTTTACTCGTTCTCTTTGCTCCAAAATCAGATACGGGTGCATTGATGCTCATGGGTTCGGCTCTCTTGATCGGTTTCTCCATGATTCTCGATGGTCTTGATGGACAACTCGCTCGTCAAACAGGTCAAGTATCCCGATGGGGAGATTATCTTGATCACACACTCGATCGACTTCTTGACGCAATGTGGGTTATTGCAATCGCCTCAAGCCCTGCATGGGTTGATGACCCAGCAATAGGCTGGGCTGCAGCATGGTTCACAATCTTGGGATCCTATATGGGGACACAAGCTCAAGCGGTTAGCGGAGGTCGTAATTACAAAGGATTTTCAAGAGCAGATCGAACAATTCTAACCATTGCAGCGCTTGCGATTACAGGGATATTCTGGCTACTCGATGTGCAAGATTATTCTGCTATGCCGGGAATGTTTGACCATCTTGAATTGAGCCCACTTACCGCTGTCGTCTTTATTTCAGGGCTTGGCGGAATGTACACGTTCGGAATTAGATTCTTGCAAGCCCGCAATGAAATCATCGAACTCGATAAGACCCATCCATTGGAACAGCCCGGTTCTGATGAATCCGAGTGATTCAAAACGTCTACAATAAGGCGTATTCATCGCTGCGTAATGCGGTATACTCTTAACAGACGGCGGCGACGTTATGTGTGATGGGTGCGAACGCGCTGAACCGGAGTCTACAACCTAAGGCGGGCCTGATGGTCTTGCTTATGCTTCTCATGACCGTTCCGTTGATACCAACATCAGCGGCTGCTGACATCGGGGATGCATCAAAATTACAAGCCCAGGATATCGCTGCATCATTCGACCCTGTCTCAGAAACGACAACGATTACGTGGAGGAACATCGATACTTTTGATGTGGGCTACGTAGCAAATCTCCATGATGCGACATACACAGTATATCGTCACTCAGAAATGATTACTCCAGCAACAATCAATGCAGCAACACCCTTTGCAAACGTATCGGCGTGTGAAAGCAATGTCTACATCCAAGCATACCAATGTCTTGGTGGTACGAACGGAACACATCCAGGCCATTCAGCATCGTATCTTGTTGGAGCTGGTGTCAATGACACATATTTCTATGCAATTACGACTTCATGGACAGAAAGCGAACAGGCATATTCTTCTTCGGAACTAGAGCTTAACGCTTCATCATTGTTTGAAGGGGTCCATGAGGTAACATCGCCAGTTGAGACTCCAATCTTCTTCCAGGCTGAATATTCTTTGGCCGATAGTGAAACAACGCTCACTTGGTACAACTATCACGACTTACCGAATTCAGAACCTGCAATGCCGGATACTCGTATTTTGGTTTGGCGTTCTGATGGAGCAATCGGAAGAGATAACGGTGGGGACATATATCAAGGCCTTCCTACAAACTATCCAGTAGAATTACTTGCAAATCTCAGTTCAGATCTCTCTGAATATGTTAATGTCATTCCAAGCAATACAAATCGTGAATCCTACTACGCAATAACGTACTTCATTCCAAACGGTACAGATACTGGTGAAGACAAGATCGATCTTCGTTTCCTTTCTGGTAATGCACTAACATCCCCTGTTCTTGAGGATAACTTGCCTCCTGCTCACATCACCGATTTCAATGCCAACTTTGTAGGGAATGTCGATGGCACAGGAACCACAACACTCTCTTGGAGTGGTTCAACAATTGAGGATAATGAACGGTACGAGATCTACGTAGCAGGACAAAGCTTCTCATCGATTTTCGAAGTCGGACCCAACCTCGTTGCAAGCATCCCCGAAAACGTAAATGAGACTGGTGTAAGTCTTGAAGATCGCAACATCAAGTACGAATTCCCAAGAGATTTACCTGTAGGGTCGCTAGGTTCTGCAACATATTGTATCGTTCTTGTGGACGAGATTGGATTGTTTAACGCCAACACATCCTCAGGATCATGCTCTACAGTACAAGAAGACGCATATTCCACTTGGGAAAAAGAACCTTCTAACGTCCATGCTGAGTTCATTGGAGACCGTACAGTTCGAGTAACATGGACAGATCAACTTGGAGTTGAAGGTGAGCGATACCACGTCTATTCAGCTTCAGGATTCCAACCATCTCCTCAACAGTTTGCAACCGCTACAACCTACCATGGATTTGCAAACGACAATGTTGAATCCTTTGATATTGTTCTCAACGAATCGGTTGTTTCCTCTAATGGAGCAGTTCTACAATGGTACATCTATGTAACAAGTGAGGCTCAATATGTCCATTCAACTGGATCATACGAGTATCTTGGACTCAATAACAACTCATTCGGGCCTGTTGAAATTGATATTACCAGACCTATTAACCCTTCAATTGTTAACGCTGAAAGCCGAGGCGACCTTGGATTTATTTCCCTCGAATGGTATAACCTCCAGGAATCAAACGAAAGTTATCAGGTATGGAGACATAATAGTGACCCGTTTAACAATGGCCAAATCAGCATTACAACAAGTGATGCAGCAGGATGGGAACTGGTACTTGATGACGTGAACGTTGGAGAACAGAATTCTGCAACAATCATCCGAAACATCCCTCTTGCTAACGATACAGAGCGCAGTGTTTGGTATGCGGTCACAGTAGCGGATCAATTCAACAACATCAACCCTGACATTCTTCAAGGATTAAGCGGCAATTCGATTTTGGTTCGAGAAGATACGCTTGCACCATCCGTGGCTTTGAAACTACTCGATGATGAAAATTCCGAATACACAAGCCCATCTCTCGTTGCAGGAACGTATACGATTCAAATTGAATCAAGCGAATATCTCAAGACGACACCATCGATTGAGGTCTTTTCGGATACTGGCTTTAACGTCACTGCAGGAGGGGAATTAATGACCCAGATTGCTGATAATGCTCTCAATCCTGACAAAGGACCTGTTTACTCCTACAGTTTCACAATTGCTGGTTCAGCTAGCGCTGGAGAAATGACCTTCAGAATGACACTCGTCGATGAAGCAGACAATGTAGGTGTAATCTCAAACATGGACTATCATATCGATGCAAAAGGTCCAGTAGTCACAATATACTCGCCTTCGTCCTCCTCAGAAGGTTCAAAATATCTCTATGGGAACAAAATAAATCTCATGTTCGCTGCAGAGGATGACGTCCAGATTAGCGATTTACAATATCGATTCACCTTCAATTATGGGGGGCTTACGGGAGTACCTAGTACATCTCCATGGGCGAATGCAGAAGGTGTAACCGATGTTGAAGGCGACCTATCTATTCTCGTAAGTGATATGGACTTCTCTGCGGGAACATTTGATGCAGGTCAACACGCGATTACAGTTCGAGGCATTGATACTGCTGGAAATGAAGTTACACAACGAGTTGTCTTTATTGTTGATTTCTGTAGGAATAATCTCGAAGGGGAAACTGTTTGTACGTTTGAAGAAGACCTCAAAGAAGAACCTGAGCCTGAACAGATTACTCCTTCTCTAAGTGACCCTCCATACCTGTTGGTTTGGGTTGCTGTCGGCGTGAACATTCTCTTGTTTATTGTAGCTCTAATGATTGTTCAAACAAGCATGTCAGGTCCGAAGAAGAAGAAGGCTGGCGAAGAAGATGATGAGGATTGGATGTCAGAATTCATCGGGACAAGTCAAGATTTGGATATGGATGCCATCACAGGAACAGGGGATTCAAAAGAACCTGAGAATGAGGAAAAGAAGGAAGAAGAATCTGAACCGGAACCAGAGGCAGATGAGGACGATCCGTTTGCAGTCAATCTCGTACAACGCAAAACACGTCGCAAACCGAAAGAAGTTGTGATTAGCGAAGCCGAAGAAGATGAAGCAGAAGGCATCTTCTGGGCTGATGACGATGATGAAGAGGACGAGGAAGAAGAGGACGAAGAACCCGCTCCACGCAAGCGTCCAGTCCGCAAACGACCTGCTCGAAAAGCTCCAACTCGCAAACGTCCTGTTCGCCGCAAGAGTAACGACGATTGATGCGAATCACGGTGAGAAATGATGTCTGAAGTTGCCCATGAATCGAATTACGATAGTTTACTCGATTCTTTTAATCCATTAAAGAATCGATTGAATTGGCTCTTATTGGCAGTACCTGTGACTCTGTTTTTCAACTTTCAAGGGAACGTAGAAATGACCTTCTTATTCTCAATGATTTCAATCATGCCTTTGGCTTTTCTCATGGGTCATGCAACAGAAGAGATTGCCCTACGGGCGGGTGAGAATCTAGGAGGATTACTCAATGCAACCTTTGGGAATGCTGTAGAAATTATCATCGCAAGTCTTGCTATCTATACTGCGTTTAAACACCCCGATCAAGCCGAGACAATGATCGTACTTGTTCAAGCATCATTGATTGGTTCAATTCTCGGTAATTTACTGCTTGTTCTTGGTTTAGCTCTGCTTTGGGGAGGGATCAAATTCAAGATTCAATCGTTTAATCAATCAGCACTTTCTATGAACGGTAGTTTGCTTCTCTTGGCAGTACTTGCCCTCATTATCCCAGCCGCAGCACATCATACAGGTTCCAATGTTACCGATGAAAACGTTCTCGAGTTGTCTCGTTATGCTTCTTTAGCTCTTTTGGCAATGTATGGGCTGTCTCTCTTCTTCCAATTCAAAACCCATTCTGATATTTTCAATTCTTCAGAGGATTCATCTCACCACGAAGAGCCCAAAATGTCGATAAAAAATGCATGGGCTCTTCTGATTATTGCCACTGTTATGGTTGGATACATGGCCGAATTACTGGTTCACAGTGTTGACAAAGCAGCAAGCACATGGGGAATGCCAACACTCTTCATCGGCGTGATTCTCCTTCCTTTCTTTGGTAATGCTGCTGAGCATTTCACCGCTGTTATCGTTGCAGGAAAAGACAAGATGGATTTATC
>CEQM01034333.1_pt1 | contig 27023 bp, 27 predicted proteins | sample 531111 | NCBI WGS metagenome assembly CEQM01 (sample SAMEA2621278, study PRJEB7988) | marine metagenome | biome: marine biome (ENVO:00000447); feature: deep chlorophyll maximum layer (ENVO:xxxxxxxx); material: "saline water (ENVO:00002010), including plankton (ENVO:xxxxxxxx)" | depth 120 m
TTTTGGTGCCTTCTTTGCATGCTGCAATCTCTTGTTCCAAGATGAATTGCATTTCCCTTTCTATCAGCAACAATTTGAACCTCTATATGACGAGGGTTTTGAATAAATTTTTCAAAATATATGGTGTCATTTCCAAAAGCATTCTTTGCCTCTTGTTTAGTAAGCTCCAGCAATGGAATCAATTCAGACTCCTCTTTGACAACTCTCATTCCTCTTCCGCCGCCCCCTGCAGATGCTTTAATTATCATAGGGTAACCAACTTCTGCAGCTACTTTCTTGATAGCCTCATCAGTTTCAGGCATTTCTCCCTTATAACCCGGTACGATGGGAATATTTGAGTCTGCAGCTAAACCTTTCGCAGTAATTTTATCTCCCATTTTGCGAATAACATCTGAAGAGGGACCAATGAATATAAATCCGCTGGCCTCACATCTTTCAGCAAAATCTGCGTCTTCTGCAAGAAACCCATAGCCAGGATATATCGCATCTGATCTTGTGAGTTCAGCAGCTGAAAGAATTGAAGGAATATTGAGATAACTTTCCAGCGGACTCGCCGGCCCAACGCACACAGTTTCATCAGCCAATCTTAAGTGTTTGAGTTCTTTATCTCCTGATGAGTATATTGCTACTGTTTTTAGATCTAGTTCTTTGCATGCTCTAAGAGCTCGCAGAGCAATTTCCCCTCGATTGGCAATTAGAATTTTTTTTGACATTACCCTATGACAATTAGAGATTGATCAAATTCAACTGGCTCGCCATCGTCAATATTGATGGCTGAGACCTTACCAGTAAATTCTGATTTAATTTCATTCATCATCTTCATTGCCTCAACAATACAGACAACATCACCGGCATTAACATGGCTACCAATCTCAACAAAAGGAGGTTTATCTGGTGCTGGTTTTCTATAAAAAGTTCCAACAATCGGCGATTTGATTGGCAAGCCTGATTCATTTGCTGAGATTTCATTATTTTCAGAAGGAGCACTCACTCGGGTAGGGGATAATGAAGAAGTTTTGACTTCGAGTGATTGGGCACTTCCGCGCACAATTCTTACTGACTCTTCACCTTCTTGGACTTTAATTTCAGTTAAATCTGAGTCTTGCAGCATCTCTATTAATTTTTTAATTTTTCTAATATCCATTATTTCCCATCCTTATGGTTATCAATAATATGTCTAAGAGCTAGGTCATATCCTTGAGTTCCAAGTCCGCAAATAACACCATTCGCGATATCAGAAAAATAGGATTTATGTCTAAACTCTTCTCTTGCAAAGATGTTAGATATATGAACTTCATAAAATGGAACCCCAATCCCGAGTAAGGAATCTCTAATTGCAATGCTAGTATGAGTTAGCGCTCCAGGATTAATTATTATGAAATCTATTTGATTCATTGAATCTTGAAGCTTTGTAACAATCTCATGTTCAGCATTGCTTTGAAAGGCTTCAACATCAATATTATGAGAACTTGCTTTTTCTTCTAAACTTTCATTAATTTCTTCCATAGTTACTGAGCCATAAACTTCAGGCTCACGGACGCCAAGCAAATTTAAATTAGGACCATGTATTACTAATATTTTCATTTTTTAAGATTTTATAGTGTTTTTCTAAGAATTTATACGATTTTATATACTTTTAACTATTTTTGGATAACAGTACTTTCCTTCAGCGCAACCTTGGTAAATTACTTTTATGCTCTTTAGACTGCTTAGATTAACATTTGATAAGCTAGCATCAACCTGTAAAGCGCCCTTTAAAATAACGGACTCACCAAAGAACTCATCAGATATCTTTAATTCATTCTTTAATATGTATTTATGCTCAAGATAATCGTCACCTGCCTTAATTAAAATTGATTTTTTATATAGGTAATATCCAGGCTTAATGTCCCAAGATATAAGAATTTTATTTTCTTCAATTAATGTATTTACAACGAAGGCCTCATCAACATTTAATATATCTTTTTGTTCAAATTGGGCATTACTAAATATAAATCCGGATAGAAAAACAAACGAGTATAATAAGATCTTTAAATTCATTGAAGCATTATAAAAGAAACCATGGCTATTAAATTATTTTTAAAAATTTTCTTTGCGCTTCCAGTATGGTTATTACGGTGCATAACTTTTCAAAAAAGCACTATTATCAATAATCAAATTCTTGATTTTCAAACTCAGATTTTTTTAGGACTGCAATCATTACAAGTTGATGGTTTGGATGATCCAGGCTCTTTTGATTCTGTCCAAGAAATAAGAGAATTTATGATTGAGGGTCTTCCACTTAGCTCTAAACCAAGCATGCCTCTCAGAATAAAAGATCATGTCTTGTCAACTCAATTTGGACACTTGAAGATCAGACAATATTGTCCAGAGATGAATACAAGTAGCTCACCAATTTTATATTTTCATGGAGGAGGCTATGTATTGGGCGGCATTGAAAGTCATGATGCTGCCTTGCAATTTTTTGCTGCAGAAATTGAAACAAATATATTTTCGCTTGATTACAGATTAGCACCCGAAAATAAATTTCCGTCTTCATTGCAAGATGCAAACTTTGCTCTTGAATGGCTTGGAAAAGAATTGAATCTACCTATTAGTGATATTAGCCTTTGCGGTGATAGTGCTGGAGCCCATCTTGCTGCATCTCTTTCAACATACAGAGCTATTAATAATTTTGAATTGCCTTTGTCGCAGTGCCTCATATACCCAATGACAGACCCCTTATGCAACTCCAAATCTCAGGCTGATTTTGATAGCGGATTTTTGTTAAGCCAAAAAGCAATGATTTGGTTTTGGGAGCAATTAATGCATTCAAGCGAAAATCTGCATGACCCAGTGTTTAACTTATCCATTGATCCAGAAGTTAGTCTTCCAAAAACCCTAATCATTACCGCGGGTTTTGATCCTTTGAGTGATGAGGGAGAGGCTTATGCTAGGCTGCTTGATAATTTTGGAAATGAAGTGCAGCAAGTTCATTATCCCCATCTTATTCATGGTTTTGTTAATATGACCGCTTTAAAAGCTGCAAAAGATGCAACAAAAGATTTACTTAAAACATATAAAAACTTTTTAAAATAATGAAACCATTGCTTCAAATTTCTAATTTATCTATAAGTTTCCAAGTTAGAAAAACTGAATTTTCTGCCGTCAAGAATTTAAATTTATCAATTAATGAAAATCAGATTGTTGGCCTAGTTGGCGAGTCTGGATCAGGCAAATCTGTTACAGCAATGTCTATCATGCGCCTACTGCCAGAACCTAAGGCTTCATATAGTGAGCAATCCTCGATTATTTTTGATGGACAAGAAATTCTCAGCGCCAATAAAACTTCTTTAAGACAGATTAGAGGAAATAAAATTTCAATGATTTTTCAAGAGCCAATGACTTCATTAAATCCATATCATAGAGTTGGTGATCAAATTGTTGAATCTATACTATTGCATAAGGCACAAGCTAAATCAGAGGCCATATTAGAGGCAAAAAATCTGATGAATCTGGTTGAAATGCCTGAGGTTGATAGACGATTCTCTTCATATCCTCATGAGCTTTCAGGTGGTCAGCGTCAAAGAATTATGATCGCTATGGCTCTTGCGAATAAACCAAAATTATTAATTGCCGATGAGCCAACAACAGCACTTGATGTGACTATCCAAGCTCAAATTCTTGATTTGATGACAAAGTTAAAGGATGAGGTAGGAATGTCTATATTATTTATTACTCATGACTTAGGGCTGATTAAAAAGTTTTCAGACACTATCACAGTTATGCAAAAAGGAGCTGTTGTAGAACAGGGTGATACAACAGCAGTATTTTCAAATCCACAGCATGCATATACAAAAAAACTCATTAATTCTGAGCCATCAATCAAGCAAAATTCCTTAGAGATTGAATCTCCATTGATCACAGTCAAGGATCTAAACATTTTTTATCCTCTGCCAAATAAAAATTTTTTTAAAAAAGATTTTTTCCATGCAGTAAAAGATGTGAACTTTTCTATCCCGCAAAAATCAACAATAGGCTTGGTTGGAGAATCTGGTTCTGGGAAGTCTACTCTTGGCAAAGCTTTAGCAGGACTAATTAATTATCAAGGATCAGTTCTATACGATGGTGTGAATATTGATAAATTAAACTCAAAGGAATCAAAGTCAATTAAAAAAGATATCCAGATTGTTTTTCAAGATCCATATGGCTCTCTATCGCCTAGAATGACCGTAGGCGAAATAGTTGGAGAAGGTTTAGATGTGCATTTTGATCTAACCAAAAAACAAAAAGATGAACGCATTGCAGATTGTCTTAAGGCCGTAGAAATTAATCCAGATGATAGATTTAAATATCCGCATGAGTTTTCTGGTGGGCAAAGGCAGCGAGTTGCTATCGCAAGATCACTGATTTTGAATCCTTCATTTATGGTTTTAGATGAGCCCACTTCGGCCTTAGATAGATCTATTCAAATTCAGGTTATTGAGCTATTAAAAAATATCCAGACAGAGTATGAATTGACATATTTATTTATTAGCCATGATCTTAAGGTAGTTAGATCAATGTCAGATTATATATTTGTAATGCAGAATGGGCTCATAGTTGAATCAGGGCCTGCTAAACAAGTTTTCTCAAACCCAGAAGAAGACTATACTGATAAACTCCTTAATGCCGCATTACGTTATTCAACTGTTTAATTATGTCTAATAGAAAGTTTTCAAAGAATTTAGTAGATGGGCCTCATCAGGCAGCTTCTCGTTCTATGCTTAGAGGGGTTGGCTTTGAAACCGCTGATTTTTCAAAACCATTGGTTGGTATCGCATCTACGTGGTCAAAAGTAACTCCATGCAATATGCATATAAATGAATTGGCGGAACTGGTAGAAGAGTCTATCGATGCTGCCAATTGCAAGGGAGTCCTTTTTAACACTATTACAGTTTCAGATGGTATATCTATGGGAACTCAAGGAATGAAATATTCATTGGTTTCAAGAGAAGTAATAGCAGACTCTATTGAGACTGTTGTAGGGTGCTTAGGCTACGATGGAGTGGTGGCGATTGGTGGGTGTGATAAGAATATGCCAGGAGCTTTAATAGGTTTGGCAAGATTAAATAGACCTTCAATATTTATTTATGGCGGCTCTATTCAACCGAGTTCTATAAATACTGATTATGTTACTGTTTGTGAAAAAGTTGGTGAATATGCAAAAGGCAGTATCAGCGAGGAAGATTTGATAGCGGTTGAGAAAGTTTCAGTTAAAGGTCCTGGTTCCTGTGGTGGCATGTATACCGCTAATACCATGGCATCAAGCATTGAGGCTCTTGGGATGAGTTTGCCAGGAAGCAGCAGTCAAGATGCGGTTTCCAATGATAAAAAACAAGATTGTCAGGCTGCTGGAGCTGCCATTAAAAACTTGTTAGACCTTGATATCAAGCCAAGCGATATCATGACGAAAAAGGCCTTTGAGAACTCAATAGCAGTTGTGATTGCCTTAGGGGGGTCAACAAATGCTGTGTTGCATCTGCTTGCTATGGCTCACTCTATCGGTGTTGATCTTGATCTAGATGATTTCACGCGCATTGGAAAAGTCACTCCTGTGTTGGCAGACATCAAGCCTTTCGGAGTCCACTTTATGTCTGAGCTTAATGCGATTGGTGGAATCGCCCCCATGATGAAGTCGATGCTTGAAAATGGGCTGCTGCATGGAGATTGCTTAACCGTTACGGGAAAAACATTAGAAGAGAATCTTCAAGAAGTGTTGCCGTATCCTAGTGGCCAAAAAATTATTTTACCATTATCCAAACCAATTAAAGATTCTAGCCATTTAAGAGTACTTTATGGGAACTTAGCTCCAGAAGGAGCAGTAGCAAAAATTACTGGTAAAGAGGGAACTTTATTTACAGGTAACGCAAAGGTTTTTAATTCTGAGGAAGATGGCATGGCAGCGATTCTTGAGAAAAAAATTACAGAGGGTGACGTTGTTGTGATTAGATTCGAGGGTCCACAAGGCGGCCCTGGAATGAGAGAAATGCTTAAGCCTACTTCTGCAATTATGGGGCAAGGGTTAGGAGATAAAGTTGCTTTTATAACTGATGGTAGATTCTCTGGAGGGACCCATGGATTTGTGGTTGGACATATCAGCCCTGAGGCAGAGATGGGTGGCCCTATTGCACTGATTCAAGATGGAGATGAAATTACAATTGATGCTAATGCGGATATTTTATCCCTTAATATTACCGATGATGAGATGAAAAAAAGATTAGAAAGCTGGAAAAATCCAAATTCGTCCCCAAAAAGTGGTGTGTTGGCCAAATACAAAAAAACAGTCCGGTCAGCATCAAAAGGTGCTATCACTGATTAATTTTTATGATTAAAAGAACATACCCTCAATCAAGACTTCGAAGAACACGCGCAAAAGGTTTCCTGAGAGACCTTGTTGCCGAAAATCACCTCAGTACCAATGATTTGATTCAGCCAATTTTCATCGCAGATCAATCAGAGCTGAAAGTTGAAATACCCTCTATGCCAGGAATATATAGGCACAACCTAGAATCACTTTATGCTGAAACCGAAGAATTAGTTAAAAAAGGTATAAAATCTATTGCTATCTTCCCAGCGATTGACTCAAATAAAAAAGATCAAAAAGGCTCACATGCTTTTGATGATAAAAATATAGTCTGTACAGCATTAAAAGGTTTGGCAGATAAATTTCCAGAGGTTATTAAGATTGCTGATGTTGCGCTAGATCCCTACACAGATCATGGGCATGATGGAGTTTTACTTGATGGCAAAGTAGATAATGACCAAACTCTAGAGCTGCTTAAAGATCAAGCACTACTTTTAGCTCAATCTGGAGCAGATGTGCTTGCTCCTTCAGACATGATGGATGGAAGAGTGAGGCTGATTAGAGATACTTTAGAATCCAATGGATTCGTGGATACAGTCATATTATCTTACGCTGCTAAATATGCCTCAAGTTTTTATGGTCCATTTAGAGAAGCTGTAGGATCCTCTGCCAATCTTGGCAAGGCTTCAAAGAAAACATATCAGATGAATTTTGCAAACCTTGATGAGGCTCTCCATGAAACAGCCATGGATATAGAAGAGGGAGCAGATATTGTTATGGTTAAACCAGGTACAGCATACCTTGATGTTGTGCATGCAATTAAATCTGAGTTTCAAATACCGACATTTGTTTATCAAGTGAGTGGCGAATATTCAATGCTGAAGTTGAGTATTGAGAAGGGGTGGCTTGATAAAGATGTTATGTTAGAATCTTTATTGTGTTGCAAAAGAGCTGGTGCTGATGCCATCTTAACCTACGCAGCAAAGCAAATAGCATTGGAGTTAAATTCATGAGTGACAACGTCAAAGAAATTACATCTGCAAATTTTAATCAGGAAGTTTTAGAATCAGATATACCGGTTCTAATTGATTTTTGGGCAGAATGGTGTGGTCCATGTAAACAACTTGCACCTACAGTCGAAGAAGTTGCAGATGCGATGGTTGGTTCAGTAAAGGTTTGCAAAATGGATGTAGATTCCAATCAGGATTTAGCAGTTCAATATGGGGTCAGATCAATCCCAACTCTTTTAATCTTTAAAAACGGTGAAGTGACCTCAACTCAAATAGGCGCTATCAGTAAGCAACAATTGGAGGATTTTATAGCAGCAGAAGTATAAAAACTTTGCATCTTACGGGAAAAGGAATTATCATTTTCCCCATCTTAGCTTTATAGCTACCTATCAAATCAAATCTTTTACTCCTAAAAAACCAGAGAACAATTTATGAATTTAACTGAAATGAAAACCAAGCCTATCAATGAATTGGTGGATATAGCAGAAAGTCTCGGCATTGAAGATGTTGGAAGGCTTAAGAAACAAGAAATTATCTTCCGTATTTTCAAACAACAAGCCAAAGAAGGGGTAGATATTTATGGCGGAGGCGTCTTAGAGATATTAAATGATGGATTTGGTTTTTTACGATCCCCCGAGGGATCTTATTGCTCAGGTCCAGATGATATTTATGTATCTCCAAGCCAAGTTAGAAAATTTAGTCTCAGAAAAGGAGATGAAATTCATGGAAAAATTAGACCTCCAAAAGATAGTGAAAGATATTTTGCTTTGGTCTATGTAGATACAATCAACAAAGAGGCACCCGAAAAAACCAAAAAGAAAATTCTTTTTGAAAATCTAACACCACTTTTTCCAACATCACGTCTAACACTTGAGCAGGGCAGTGGATCTGCTGAGGACCTTTCTTCTAGAATTATTGATCTTGCTTCTCCAATTGGAAAGGGGCAGCGTGGTTTAATTGTTTCCCCTCCAAAAGCAGGTAAAACATTAATGCTGCAAAGCATCGCCCACTCAATTACTAAAAATAATCCTGAAGTTGAATTAATAGTATTGTTGATCGATGAACGACCAGAAGAAGTTACGGATATGTCTAGAACAGTAAGAGGTGAAGTTGTTGCAAGTACATTTGATGAGCCTCCAACAAGACATGTTCAAGTAGCAGACATGGTTATTGAAAAAGCAAAAAGACTTGTTGAACACAAAAAAGATGTAGTGATTTTGCTTGATTCTATTACGAGATTGGGTAGAGCCTATAACTCAGTTCAACCCGCTTCAGGAAAAATTCTTTCCGGAGGCGTGGACTCAAATGCACTTGAAAGACCTAAAAGATTTTTTGGCGCTGCAAGGAATCTGGAAGAGGGCGGAAGCCTTACTATTATTGCTACTGCTCTTGTTGAAACCGGGTCTAAAATGGATGAAGTGATTTATGAAGAGTTTAAGGGCACTGGAAACATGGAGATTCATTTAGAAAGAAAAATTGCTGAAAAGAGAATATATCCTGCTATCAATATTAGACGCTCGGGAACCAGAAGGGAGGATCTTTTAACTAGTCCGGAAGAATTGCAGAGAATGTTTATACTTAGAAAGATTCTTGATGACATGGAAGACTCTCAAGCAATTGAATTCTTAATTGAAAGATTAAAATCATCTAAAACAAATGATGAATTCTTTAGCGCTATGAAAAGTGGCAATGGTAATGGCAAGAAAAAATAACTAATTTAATTTTTTACAAGCTGCCTCAACCATATCTTTATCGTGAGGACTTTCTGCTAAGAAACTATTTCTAAAACCATATTCAATAGATAATTTTTCTAATCTTTTTGAGGCAACGATTAAAATTATTTTTTGGCTTTTATCGATAGGTAACTCTCGCATTAATACTTCTAAACTTTGCTGCGTATAGATTAAAACTACTAATTTATTTTCATTTTTAATTTTTGAAAGATCGATGCTTGCTTCATCATTCGATTCATAGCAGGGAAAAGTATCTATATCCACATCGGTCAAATTTAGTATGCGAGGACTTTTTTCTCCACAAAAGACTAAACATTTTTTGCAATCTTTTTCTTTTATTGTGTTTGCCAAACCAGCAGAATCAAATGTTGATGGGATTGATGAGGAAAGACCAACTTTTTGCAATGATTCTTGAGTTGCCAACCCAATTGCAAGAATAGGAATTGCTCTATTATTAAATAGAAACTCTTTGCAAAATTTAGCACCATGGATCACCGAAGATTGGCTGGTAAATATCAAAAGATCATAATTACTAAGGTTATTTACGTTTTGTAGGGCTTTTGCAGAAGGCTCTGTTTTTATAATTTTAGTTAATGGCAAATGAATAAACCTACATTTAGATTTTTGAAGTAAAAAATTAGTTTTTTTGCCAAGGTCTATTGGCCGAGTATTAATAATCATTTAGCGTTGAATAATTTCTTTGGCGCCATTGCGAATTAATGTATTTATAAAACCATCTAAAGCGGAAATTTTATTCTCAAGTTTAAATCTTGTCACTTCATTATAAACTTCTGTTCCATCTTGATTGGAAACTCGTACTTTTAGCTCAGCATCTTGGCCATTAATTTTGCATAAAGCTGAAATTGGAGACAGGCAGTTGCCCTCCAAGGAAGCTACAACCATTCTTTCAATTTCCGTAGCCTGATGCGTTAATTTATCATTAAGCAATTTCAACAAACTATCTATATCAGATGAAATCTCATTTGTAATGACCTCAATACCAATAGCTCCTTGAGCAGCTGCTGGCAACATTTGCTCTTCTGAAAATAGGTGCATATTTGGATGAGAGATTTTCAATCTATTTAGGGCTGCTTTGGCAACAATTAAACCATCCAAGTCTTCAGTTTTCATTTTATTAATTCTTGTTTGAATATTTCCCCTAATTGGCACTATGTTTAATTTTGGATTAATAGCCAGTAATTGGGATCTCCTTCTCGGTCCAGATGTGGCAATTTTAAGATTACTTGTTAAATCATTTTTGGTTAAATCCTGCTTCAAAAGTAGAGCATCTCCTGCCTCTTCCCTAGGCAAAGTAGCTGCAATGCTGAATTTAGAATCTAGCAACGCTGGCACATCTTTTAAGCTATGAATCGCAATATCAGCAATCCCATTCTCTAATGCCATTTCTAGCTTAGATACAAACAATCCTTTTCCACCAATCGTGTGCAAAGGTGCATCAGTAAGATCGCCGTCTGATTCCATCTTTATAATTTCACAAATGCTCTCTGGATCATAAAAATTAATCTTTTTTATAACTTCATTGGTTTGCAGAATTGCAAGTGGCGAAAGTCTGGTTGCTATTCTGATTTTCATTGCAAAATTATGAGCCTCACATCCCCTATTATTTTATCTTTAAGTATGTCTTGAGTATTACTCAATTCAAGCTCTGTATGTTTACTAGTTTCAATAAATACTTTTCCACCTTTATTGATCATGTTGTTTTGATAGATTGTTCTGATTAAATTTTTATAATCAACCAGATCAAAGGGGGGGTCTAGAAAAATAAAATCAAATTTCTTATGATTTGTTTGTATCCATTTAAAAGCATCACTGCAACTGGCTTGAATACTATTTTCATATCCAAGATGACCAATGTTCTTTAATATATTTCTGTACAAACTTTTCTCTTTTTCTACAAATGTTACATGCTGGGCGCCTCTTGATAATGCCTCTAGACCCAAGCTGCCAGTGCCGGCAAATAAGTCAAGACAAGATTTGTTCTCTAATTCGAATTGGAGCCAACTAAACAATGTTTCTTTTGCTCGATCGGTTGTAGGTCTAAGGGTTGAGGAAGGTTTAAAAACTATTCGATAGCTCTTGTTTCTACCTCCAATTATTCTTATGCTTGATGTGTTCAATTTTTAAAATTTTTACTGAGTATAAATTATAACGCCTATGCCAAAAGAACAATTTTTAATTGCAATGAGATTTTTGGCCTCATCGGTAAGTGTTATTTCTGCAAAAGACTCGTTTGGCAATTTATATGCAATGACAGCATCCTCAGTTACATCTTTAACAATCGATCCGCCATCAATTTTAGTCTGTGTTAATAATGGCGCTAGCATTCATGATGTCCTTATTAAGGGAGAGAATCTATGTATTAGTATTCTCAAAAAAACTCAGCAAGAAATTTCTAATATATGCAGTTCTAAAGAACAAGAATCATTAAGATTCGAAAATAATTTTTGGGATGTGAGTGATACTCCTTTCATCAAAGAAGCGCAATCAAATATATTTTGCAAAGTAGATGAAACAATTCTTTATAATACTCATAAAATTGTTATTGCTAGCGTTCTCAGATCAGAAAGCGCAAAGACATTTAATACCCTAATGTATGCAGACGGAGGATACTTGGATTAGATGAGATATTTATTTATTTTTTTACTTTCATTTTCATTGCAAGCTTTGGAATTGTCACCTAGTGCATCTAATGCCTCTGTTTATTTTATTTCTCCATCTGATGGAGAATCTATCTCTGAAAAAGTAACCATAAGATTTGGTTTGGAAAATTTCGGTGTTGCGCCAGCTGGCATTCAAATAATGCATACAGGCCATCACCATTTAATTATCGATGCTGATTTGCCGCCACTTAATTTACCAATACCAGCTGATAAAAATTATGTTCATTTTGGCAAAGGTCAAACTGAAGTAGAGTTAGTGCTAAGTAAGGGTACTCACACGCTTCAATTACTATTGGGTGATTTCCGCCACGTTCCGCATAATCCCCCAATCTTCTCAAAGAGAATTACGGTTCAGGTAGACTAGAATTATAAGGATTCAACCAGAAAAGATCTAAAATCTCTTTTCACAACGGACATAGCATCGCCCGCATTTGATCCTATATCTGGATCTATTTTCATATCTAACAAACCAACCAAGCCATGCATCATTGCCCAGAATTTTATGCATTTTTTACCGAGGTCATCTTCAGATATTCCTGGATATAACTCTTTTAGAATCTGTACTAGCTCATCAAATGCTCCTTGAGCAGCATTCAGCAGCTCAGGAAATTCTACTTTATCAATGATGGGGCTATGCATGAGATCGTAAGTCTTTCTTTTTTCCAAGCCAAATTCAAGATAAGCAATACCCATTTCTAGAAATCTATCTTTTGGAGATTCAATTTTTTCTTTGCTAATTGCTGATTTCATTTTATCTGTTAACTCTTCAAAGCCTCTCTTTGATACTTCTGCAAGAAGACTTTCTTTGGTTTCAAAATGTCTGTAGGGCGCTGTTTGGGATACATTTGCTTCTTTAGCAATAGATCTTAAGCTCATATGATCATGACCATCAGCTTCACATATTTTGCAGGCGCTAGAGATTAGCTCCTCTTTTAAATTGCCATGATGATATTTCATAAATTATCTTATGTTGACAGTGAATACATTAAATATATACTATGTTTACGCTGTTAACATTATTAGCATAGCATATTAAATTTTATGAATAAATTTTTGAACCCATTATTATTATTGCTTTTAGCATTTGACTTATTTTCCAACACATCATTAGAGATTACGACAATTGAGATTCAAAATTCTTATAATATAATTCAGCGTTTTCCAGGTAAAATACTCCCATTAAATTATTCAAAGTTGGCTTTTGAAGTTCCAGGTAAAATATCTGAAGTAAAAATTGATATCGGCGATGCTGTAAAAAGGAATGACATATTAGCAACTTTGGATCCTGCAGAAATGCAGGCAAACTTAAATCAAGCTAAGGCAAGATTTGATTTAGCAGAACAAGCCTTAAATAGGTTTAAAGATTTAAAATCTAAGGGATTTATTTCTAATCAAGAATTAGATCGAGCCAATTCTGAGTTTCTGATTGCTAAAGCGCAAGTAGATTTATATTCAGTTAAATTACAACAAACTTTTATACGAGCTCCATTTGATGGATATATTCAAAATAGATTTCTTGATTCTGGGACAGTTATTAGCCCAGGGATACCAATTTTAGAAATTATTGATTCAACAGTTGTGGAAGCTCATGTATCAGTTCCTAGTTATATTATTGAGAGCTTGGAGGAAGGCAATTCTTATAGTTTTTTAATTGATAAGAAAATTTTTCCTGCAATACTTAAGCGATATACAAAAATGAGCAATCAAGGGTCTGATAATAGATTGTGTATATTTGAATTCGATACTTTTATTAGCCCAGGATCTATTTCTTACCTTCAGCTTCAACAAGTGAAATCTTCAACTGGTGCCTGGGTTCCCTTGAAATCCCTTTCTCAAGGCACGCAGGGCTTGTGGAATTTATATACAGTTAAAACAGATAATAAAAACCAATTGAAGGTTGCCAAAGAAATTGTTGAATTAATTCATGTTGAAGGAGATAACGCATATATTTCAGGAACCATCTCAACTGGAGATATGGTGGTATCAGGCGGAGCTGAGAAGGTTATTGAAAATGAAATTTTAAAAGTTAACTAAATTATGTTCCTGCTCAAGATTTTATTTGATCGACCTAGAGTTTTCAGTTTGCTTTTAACTTTTATTTTTTTAGCCGGAATTTTTTCTCTTAGCACTCTTCCTAGGCAAGAAAATCCAGAGCTTGCTCAGCGATGGTCAACAGTACAAAGTGTCTATCCTGGGGCATCACCAACTCGAATTGAAACGCAAATTTTAGAGCCGCTGGAAGCCAAGCTTAGAGAAATATATGAACTTGATGAAATAATCTCATTTGCCTCTCAAGGATTTTCAACCACAGTGCTGGCTATCAAAGATGAGGTTCCTCCATCTCTTATAGAACAAGTATGGTCTGAAGTTCAAGATAAAATAGATCAAGCATCATTTGTATTACCTTCAGATGTTAAACCGCAATTAATTAGAAGTAGCGGCCCCCCAATAACTCTTCTTTATTCATTAACTTGGAATGGAGATGGGAAAACCCCATTAATTCTTTTATCACGTATTGCAGAGGATCTTCGACAAACCTTAGCCTATGTCAGTGGTTCAGATAGAAGTCATACATACGGTTCTGCCGATGAAGAAGTTTTAGTTGAGATAGATAATGCTAAATTGTCTGCACTTGGTTTATCTTTTCAAGAAGTCGTACTAGTATTATCCGGACTAGATACAAAAAAACCAATTGGACAAATTTCACAGAATGGAAAAGAGCTTCTTGTTAAATCAAAAGATAATTTAACCAATATTTCACAAGTTGCCAACTTACCAATTAAGGTTTTTAATGACTACGAGATTATTCGTTTGGGTGATATTGCAACCTTATCTAAAAATCCTAGAGATCCGCCAGAAGAGATATCTCTCTTTAATGGTGAAAGGTCTGTATTGGTCAATATTAGCGGAGCTTTCTCACAAAGAGTAGACCTCTATGTTGAAGATATTGAAAAGGTGGTCGGTGAATTTAGAGATCAACTACCCTCAGAAATTTCTCTCGAGAAAGTGTATGACGAATCTTATTATTTTAAAGAAAAATTTAGCACCTTATATACAAGTATCTTATTCGCGATCTTGATTGTTATCGGGATTAGTTATTTCCTCCTAGGTTTTAAATCAGCTTTGATTGTAGGATCAGTTATTCCTCTAACTATTTTCTTGGTGTTATTTGGCTGCACATTACTTGGACTTCCATTGCATCAAACTTCAATGACTGGAATTATTATTGCTCTCGGCTTGCTGATCGACAATGCCATCATTGTAGTGGAGGATTTTAAATATAGACGCAAACTAGGCCATTCTAGAGAGCAAGCTTCATATAAAACATTTCAACATCTATGGATACCGCTTGCAGCTGCCACTGCCACAACAGCATTATCTTTTTTTCCTATTGCAGCGGGTCAAGGTCCTAGTGCAGAATTTGTCGGCGGTATGGCAAAAACAGTAATCCTCTCTATTACTTCATCGCTTTTCCTTGCTTTGTTTGTTGTGCCAGTGCTCTTAAACTATTTAGATCAAATAAAATTTTTTGAAAAAGAAATTTTTGGTGGCAATGGATATTCAAATGAAAAACTTGTTCAAAGGTATAGAGCTGTCTTGACTTGGTCATATGATGTTCCCAAAAGGGGCATCATGATTGCAATGATATTACCTGCGCTGGGTTTTATTTCTTTCCCATTTTTAAAAGCAGATTTTTTTCCAGAGCTTGATAGAAATATGTTCAAGGTTCTTGTAGAGCTTCCAAAAAACTCTAATGTAGAAAGTTCTGAAAAAGCAGTATTGGAGTTAAGAGATTCCATTGCTAAAAGTGGTATTGTGCAAGACGATTTTTGGTTTATTGGTAGGAGACTTCCAAGGATCCTTTATAACGTTGTTGGTGGTGATACAGCCTTGGGCGCCAATAATTTAGCTCAAGGTGTTTACATTAGTACTTCTTATAAAGAAATGGTTGCAGTCCTGCCAAAACTTGCAAAAAGACTTACTGCTGAAAATCCTGACTTAAAAATTATTGTCGATAAATTTGATTCGGGTCCCCCTGTAGATGCAGCGGTTGAGTACAGCATTGATGGACCTGATTTAGATATCTTGAGAGCATTAGGAAAAAAATTAGAGTTAATTGTAAGAGATGCTCCAGGAGTTTTCTTAACTAGAAGTGAGCTTGCTGGGGGAGCAACAAACTTGGAGTTTGCTTTTAATGAATCCAATCTTGCAATGGGCTCAATTTCTGGAGATTTTTTTATTAATGAGTTAGCAATTGCAAGTGAAGGCGCTGTTGTTGGGACCATGCTTGATGGAAATAAAGAGTTATCAATTAAGATACGAGGATCATCAAATGATTCAATAGAATCAACTCAATTTTTATCTGTTCCTTCTCAAGAAGGTTTTGATTATTCTTCAAATTATGGAGAGTTTGAGGTAACCAATCAGGCTAATTTTGTTTCTCGTGATGCTGGGAAGAGGCAAAATCAAGTTTCAGCATGGATTTGGCCTGATTTACTTCCATCCCAAACTGAAAAATATTTAGCGGATAAGTTGGAAACTTTTAAAGCTGAACTTCCGCCTGGATATATTTTTGAGGTTGGGGGAGAAGCTGAGGCAAGGGGGCAATCTCAGTCTAATATATTCTCATCAGCAATTTTATTTTTTATCCTAATAATTATCTCATTGGTCGCAGCATTAAATTCATTTAGACAAGCTGGCTTAATTTTGAGTGTTGCTTTTTGGTGCACAGGTTTGGCATTTTTAGGTTTAACAATAGGTCAAGCCAATTTCGGATTTATTGGTTTGGTAGGCGCAATTGGGCTGGCAGGACTTTCTATCAATGATTCTATAGTTGTTTTGTCTCATATTAAAGAGGCAAATGCGAATTCACCAATCACTAAAGAAGATCTTGTTGAAGTAATTATTAGATCAACTCGTCATGTTATTACCACATCTGCGACCACTATAGGCGGATTCTTACCTTTGTTAATCACCAGTATTTTCTTTGCGCCTTTAGCATGGGCAATGGCTGGAGGCGTTATTGGGTCTGCAGTAATTGCTTTGTTTTATATTCCAGCTTGCTACTCGATTTCAAAAAAGCTATAAATTAACAGCAAGTTATTAGAAGGGAAGATAGTATGAGAAGAATAATCACAGGTCACAATCAAGCAGGAAAATCAATTATTACTATTGATGGTCCTCCAGCCAGATCAATAGGTGAGGATGTCGGCGGTTTATTTGAAATTTGGAATACTGACGGGTTACCAGTTGATACAAAAGATAATCTTGATAGAGCTGATTCAGAAATTATTTTATCTCCTCCTGCAAATGGAACAAAATTTAGATATTTTCAGATCAATCCAACACCTGACGGCATTCCATGGGAGGTTATGCAAGATGCAGCAGCTGAAGCTTTTGAGCGTATCGGGGCTGCTCATCATAGGATTGATACAAGTAAACATCCCGCTATGCATAAAACAGAGACCATTGACTACATTATTTTATTGAGGGGTGATGTCAGCCTCTTGCTTGATGAAGAAGAGGTAAGGCTGGAGCCATTTGATACTGTCGTGCAGCGAGGCACTAATCATGCATGGGTAAATCATGGTGATGAGCCCGCATTGCTGATAGCAGTCTTGATTGATACTGAGTTAGAGGACTAAACTGAAAAGAGAAAAATTTTAGATTGTTTATGTTTGAAGTAAAACCAATCGCGGCGGCTCTTGGAGCAGAATTACATGGCGTGGACCTATGTCAAAATCTCTCTTCAGAGGTATATGCCGAAATTAGAAGATTGCTGATAAAGCACCAAGTTATTTTTTTTAGGGATCAAGATATTTCTTCAGCTCAACATAAAGAACTTGCTGAGTCTTTTGGGCCAGTGCAAACCCATCCTGCGTATGAGACTGTAAAGGGATTTCCAGAAATTACTATCCTGGAGAGCACGCCTGAAAAACCTTCTAAAATAGAGGTCTGGCACTCAGATATGACCTTTCGTAAACATCCTCCTCTTGGCTCTGTTTTAAGATCAAAAATTTGTCCGCCAAAAGGTGGTGACACTATGTGGGCAAGTATGACCGCTGCATATGATGGCTTATCAAAAAATATGCAGAAATTTCTTTCAACTTTAGAGGCAGAGCATGATTTTAGCTATGGTTTCAAAGAAAGCTTAGCTGAGCCAGGTGGAAAAGAGCGTTTGGCTCAGGCCCTGGAAGACAACCCTCCTGTTCAGCATCCCGTTATCAGGGTTCATCCTGAAAGCAATCAAAAAGTTATTTTTGTTAATGCATTATTTACTACAAAAATAATTGGACTGCCTGAAAAAGAAAGCTATGCAATATTACAATTTCTCTTTAATCATGTAATTACTGCTGAATATACTTGTCGTTTTAAATGGGAGCCGAATTCAATAGCTATATGGGATAATAGAAGCACACAACACAAGCCAATTAATGATTACTTTCCATCTCACAGATTATTGCAGCGAGTAGCAATTGATGGCGACAAACCATATTAAGCTATTTTTTAATAAATTCTAAAAGGCTTTTTGCAACCTCATGTTCGTCAGTTTGCATTTCTAGTGTTTCACACGCATGCTGATGCTTAGAGTCTCCAATTTGTTTTTTTCTAAAATCATATATCATTCGTGCAAATTTTTTATCCAATTCAATATGTCCTTGAGTACAAAAAATATGATTTTCAATCAAAAACATTCCAATTGGGCATGATGCTGATTCTGCAATTAAAGTTGCATTTCTAGGAAGTCTCTTCACTTCGTCTTGATGGCTAAAAACTAAGTTATATTTTTTACCTTGATCACCATATTCTAAAGCATCATTATTGAGAGAAATTGAATCAACACCGGCATGCCATCCACTGGGAGATTTTCTTACCGATCCACCTAGAGCCTCAGCAATAATTTGATGGCCAAAACATACTCCTATTAACTTTTTTTTATTTTTATGTAAAGCCTTAATGAATTCCTTGAGAGCATGAATCCATTGCACATTATCATAGCAACTAGCTTTGCTGCCAGTGATTAAATAGGCATCACATTCATTCAGATCTTGTGGGTAGTCGTTATATTGAACCTCATACGTTTTGAATTGAATATTTGGATCTAAGGTCCAAAATACCTTAGAAAACATTTCAGGATATTGTCCAAACTCAGCTGCCCCGTCTATTTGGACGGTATCTGAGTTTAGGATTCCTATTTTCATAATTATTATTTTTACTTAATGTAGTATATTCAATTCATGAAAAGCAATAGACTTATTTTCAGCCTTATCGCAATAGTTTCAATGCCTTTGTCAGCAACTGGAATTGATGCCTACATCAACTCTACGATCCAACCTTTAACAGATATTTTTTCTAGTTTTATTTTTTATGAAATTGAAATTTTTGGGGCACCTATGCCACTTATAGTTTTATGGTTAATTGGAGCTGCTATTTTTTTTACTGTCTACTTTAACTTTTTAAATCTTCGTGGATTTAAACATGCCTTTCAATTATTAAGAGGCGAATATTCTAGGCCAGACAATGAAGGGGAGTTAACTCATTTCCAGGCTTTATCCACTGCTGTTTCTGGTACTGTTGGAATAGGAAATATTGCTGGAGTAGCGATTGTTATTTCTATAGGTGGACCGGGTGCTACATTTTGGTTAATTGTGGCTGGCTTCCTCGGGATGTCGACAAAATTTGCAGAATGCGTAGCAGGTGTCATGTATAGAAAGGTTAATCCTGATGGAAGTATCTCTGGGGGACCTATGTATTATCTGGAAGCTGGGTTGCATCAAAAAAATCTATCTTGGCTTGCTAGGCCAATGGGTTTATTTTATGCAATGGCCATTGTTGTTGGATGTTTAGGAATAGGCAATATGTTTCAATCCAATCAAGCCTTCCAGCAATTTATTTTTATTACTGGTGGGGATGCTAGTTTTTTCTTTAATAAAGGGTGGCTTTTTGGGTCAATTCTAGCTGGAATAGTTGGGCTAGTAATCATTGGTGGTATCCAAGGCATTGCAAGAGTTACCTCAAAGCTAGTTCCATTTATGACAGTCACTTATGTTATTGGCGCCTTGCTTGTGGTTTTTATAAATGTAGACAAGGTTCCTTGGGCCATTTCAGCAATTCTGACAGAAGCATTTAATCCAAGTGCTATGAGCGGAGGAATGTTAGGCATTATGATCTTAGGCTTTCAAAGAGCAGCATTTTCAAATGAAGCTGGGATTGGTTCAGCTGCAATAGCTCATGCCACCGTTAAAACACAAGAACCTGTAACCGAAGGCTACGTTGGTTTAATGGAGCCATTTATAGATACTGTGGTGATTTGTACTCTTACAGCTTTGGTGATTTTGACTACGGTGTATGAGCCCTCAATGGCAAATGAAGGAATCCAAGGAATTGCTTTGACCTCTCAAGCTTTCAGCAGCACTTTAAGCTGGTCAGTGCTGCCGCTTTCTTTTATAGCAATTTTATTTGCATTTTCAACAATCCTTTCATGGTCATATTATGGCTTGAAAGGCTGGACATACATCATTGGAGAATCTGTATGGGCAGAAAATATTTTTAAAATCTTTTTTTGTATTTTTATAGCTTTAGGCTGCATGATTAATCTAAGTGCAGTTTTAGATTTCTCTGATGCTTTGATTTTTATTGTAGCCCTCCCAAATATTTTGGGCTTATATATCCTAGCCCCTGTAATTAAAAATGAACTTGCAAGCTATCAAAAAAGATTGAAAAGTGGAAAAATACAAAATTATAGAGAGTTATGATTAAAGGTTATTGTGATCCAAAATTTCAAAATGTTTGTGATGCATTTTCTAATGCTATTGAGAGTGAGTTTGAAACTGGCGCTGCGCTAGCAATCGAACATCAAGGCAACATGATTGTTAATCTATGGGGTGGGCATCAAGATGCACAAAAAACTAAAGCATGGGAAGAAAACACACTTGTAAATGTATTCTCTGTCACCAAAGGGGTAACAGCAACCTGTATATCTAGATTGATTGATCAAGGCAAATTAGATCCAGACAAGAGAGTTGGCCATTATTGGCCTGAGTACAGTTGTAATGGGAAAGAAGATACAAAGGTAAGTGATTTGTTGTGTCATAGAGCTGCAATGTTTGGATTTAAAGAAGGCATTCCTTTGGGGTCATTCCAAGACTGGAATAAGTTTATTCAACAGCTTCAATTACAAACTCCGTATAGAAAACCAGGAATTTCGCAGGGATATCATGCATTAACCTTTGGTTGGCTGGTTGGTGAATTAATTAGAAGGGTAGATGGCCGTTCTGTTGGACAGTATTTCAAAGAGGAAATAGCAGAGCCATTAAACATTGATTTTCATATCGGCCTTGATGAGATAGATTTTATAAGATGTGCAGACATGTTAATGATAGAAAGAGATAGCATGCAACTCCCAGGGCAGTTTCTAAGATATGTTCCAAGCTTTCTTTTACCAAAAAGGCTTAAAAATTTTAAGACTGCTCTAATAAGTGGAGATTTTCTAGAGGCTTTTCAAGAAAGAGAGGATGACGATACTAATTACGTCAATTCACTTGATTGGAGAAAAGCAGAAATTCCATCAGCAAATGGACATGGGACTGCAAAAAGTTTGGCAAGGCTATATGGAATTTTGAGCAATGGTTGTGTAAGAGATGAAATTTCTATTATGAGTGAAGCATCTCTTCAGCATGCCATCACTCCTCATTCCAGCGGCCCTGATTCTGTGCTCTTTGGAGCTCCAATAAGATTTGGGCTTGGTTATGAGCTAGCTCAAGGCATTTCTTTGCTAGGAAATATTTCTCCAACTTTAAATAATAAAATGTTTGGTCATGCCGGAGTCGGGGGTGCAGTTGCTTTTGGGGACCCTGAAAAAGGAATAGGGTATGGATTTATTTGCAATCAGCAGCACAACCCAAGAGAATTATATCGTACCAGCAATCTTCTAACAGAGGAGCTGTATTCATCAATCTCTTAATTTTAAATTAGTTTTGATTGGGTTGAGGCGCCTTTCTAGAAAAGAAATTCCATGAGGATGGTTCAGCAGTTTCAATTATTGAACCTCCATTTGCCTCAATAACACTTTCAATGTCTTCCATTAGTTTGAAATATCCAAGGGCTCGATAGCACTCTCTAATAATTTTTAATGCTCGCATGGTTTCTGAAGAATTAGGAATGTTTTCAATTACATACTTGGCTCTTCGCAGAGAGGCCACATAAGCTTTTCTTTTCAGATAATACTCAGCAGCAACTAATTCATTTTTTGCAATTAAACTTCTTAAATATATTAATCTTTGTGAAGCATATGGAGCATATTGGCTTTGTGGAAATCGAGTTAAAAATTCAGACAGCTCGCCAAAGGCTTGTTTTGCGCCTGAGACATCTCTGTTAGAGAGATCAGATTTAAATATCCTAGCAAACATTCCTTTGTCTCTAGTATAGCTGGCTATACCTCTCATAAAATATGCATAATCAATATTCGGATGTCTTGGATTAAGGCGAATAAATTTTTCTGCAGCTTCATGCGAAGCTTCATCTTCACCATTCATAAAATACGCATAAATTAATTCCGATTGAGCCTGCTCTGCATATTTACCAAAAGGATACCTTGCTTCAATAGCTTCCAGAGACTCAATTGCAGAAAAAAAATTATTTGCTTTCATTCTTCTTTGAGCTGTATCGTAATAGACCTTTTCAGGTCGCTCCATTACTGGCGCATCAGAATTACAACTTGTTATTAACAAAGGAAGAATAATTGCAGTAGCTAAATTAACTCGAAAATATTTTTTTATTTGTATCATCGGTACTGTATTTTACATTTATTCATGCATTTGGGTTAATTCAATTACTTTAGATTGTAAGATAGTGAAAAAGTTTTTAGATTAGGCGCATGATTTATAAGAATATTAGTGAAGAGCAGAATAATTCTAGATTAGATCAAGCTGCAACTTTTTTATTTAAGGATTATTCACGTAGTCAAATTCAAAGATGGATATTGCAAGGCAATCTATTGGTGAATGGTGAAATTCTTAAAGCAAAAGATAAAGTGCATACTGGCGATGAAATTTCCTTAGATCCAGTATTTGAAAATAGGGTCTCTTGGGAAGGAGAAGACATACCAATTAATATAATTAATGAAGAAGAAGATTTTATAATAATTAATAAGTCTCCAGGATTAGTTATGCATCCAGGTGCAGGATGTCATGATGGCACTCTGGCAAATGCTTTGGCATTTCATTTTCCACATTTAAAACAATTACCTCGATGCGGGATAGTGCATAGGCTAGATAAAGATACCTCTGGGTTATTAGTGGTTGCAAAAAATGAAAAATTTAGAAATTTTTTTGTTAGTAAGCTTCAAGAAAGAGAGGTTTTTAAGCAATATGAGGCATTAGTTGTCGGGCAGGTTATAGGTAGTTTTTCTATAGATGATCCGATAGAAAGAGATCCAAACAATAGAGTGAAAATGAGGGTGACTGAATTTGGAAGAGATGCACTATCTCATGTTTCATTGATTAAATTTTACAAAGGCTATTCTCATGTATCTATTGAGATTGAAACTGGAAGAACTCACCAAATCAGAGTGCATTTAAGTAACAAAAAGTTACCTATAATTGGTGATGGACTATATAACCCCAGAAATCTTATTGCTAAAAATACTCCTGAAAGGTTAATTAAATATATTCAAAATTTTTCTCGGCAAGCATTGCACGCTTCTCAAATAAGATTTCCTTCGGTCAAAGGGGGAAGTTTTTTTGAATTTCAAGCAGATCTTCCTGAAGATATGCAATCTTTGATTGGGGAAATGAAATAACCGCTAAAGCCTTTCAAATCAGCCAAAAAGCTTGTTTTTAATCACAATTAATGTATAAAACCATTTAATTTAAAGTAAATATCTTGAATTCATGAAACTGTCAGGCGGAGATCTGTTATTGCGCGCTCTCAAAGATGAGGGAGTGAAGTTTATTTTTGGCTATCCCGGTGGCGCAGCTCTACACATTTACGATTCTATTTTTAAGCAAAAGGCTTGTGAGCATATTTTAGTGCGCCACGAACAGGGAGCTACCCATGCTGCAGATGGCTATTCTCGTGCGACTGGCAAACCAGGCGTTGCTTTAGTTACTTCTGGACCCGGAGCAACAAATGCAATAACAGGACTTGCTACAGCTTTCATGGATTCAATTCCACTTGTAGTGATTTCTGGTCAGGTGCAAAGTCATTTAATTGGCACTGACTCATTCCAAGAAACAGATATGATTGGAATCTCTCGACCAGTAGTGAAACATAGTTTTATTGTCCAAGATACTAAAGAGATTCCCAGGATTGTTCAAGAAGCTTTTCATATTGCAACAACCGGAAGACCTGGTCCAGTGGTTATTGATATCCCAAAAGATAAAACTGATCCCTCAAAGCTTTATGAATACAAAAGGGCCAAAGAAATATCTTTACGTTCATATCAGCCGAGGGTATTACCACATCCTGGGCAAATTAAAAAAGCAAGCAAGAAAATTTTATCTGCAGAACGTCCAGTAATTTATGCTGGTGGAGGAGTTATTTTAGGCAATGCTCATAAGGAGCTTATTTATCTGAATAAATTATTAAAAGCGCCTGTGACCAATACTTTAATGGGCCTTGGAGCATACCCTGCGAAAGATAAGCATTTCATGGGAATGCTTGGAATGCATGGAACATATCAAGCCAATATGGCGATGCACAATGCAGACGTTATTATTGCAGTTGGCGCAAGATTTGATGATCGAATTACTAACACTCCTTCAATGTTTGCTCCAAATGCAAAGATTATTCATATTGATGTAGATCCTGCTTCAATTTCTAAAATTATTAATGTTGATATTCCAATAGTTGGACAGGTTAAAGACTCTATTAATGCTCTTATTAAAGAAATTAAACGCTCAAAAATCAAAATAGATTCAGAAGCTTTGGATAATTGGAATATGCAAATTTCTCAATGGCGTGAACAACATGGTTTAGATCATGATTTATATTTAAGTAAAACAAAATCTTCAATGATTGCCCCACAAGTTGTTGTGCAGGAGCTATATCACTCTACCAAAGGCAATGCTTTTGTTACATCAGATGTTGGTCAGCATCAAATGTTTGTTGCTCAATATTATCATTTCAATAAACCTCGCAGATGGATCAACTCGGGAGGGCTTGGGACAATGGGCTTTGGCCTGCCTGCTGCTATGGGAGTCAAACTTGCATTCCCTAAGCAAGAGGTGGTATGTGTTACTGGAGAAGGCAGCATTCAGATGTGCATTCAAGAACTCTCAACTTGCTTGCAATACAATCTACCTATCAAAATTATTAATATTAACAATGAGGCTCTTGGGATGGTCAGGCAATGGCAGGATATGAACTATGGAGGAAGACATTCAGCAAGTACATATTCAGATTCTTTGCCGGATTTTGTAAAACTTGCACAATCTTATGGGCATGTTGGTATTAAAGTTACGAAGCAATCTCAACTCAAGAAAACTTTAGATAAAGCTTTTGCTATGAAAGATAGATTAGTTTTTATTGATGTTTATGTTGACCCAAATGAACATGTATACCCTATGTTAGTTGCTCCTAATGGAAGCATGAAGGACATGTGGATCAAAAAAAATACTAAAGCATGAAAAGGATCATATCAATCCTAATTGAAAACAAACCTGGAGCTCTTGCTCGAGTGGTTGGTTTATTTCATCAGCGTGGTTATAACATTGAAACCCTAAATGTAGGACCAGTTTTTGATGGTAGTTATTCTAGAATGACAGTTACCACGAGAGGTTCAGAAAATGATGTTGAGCAAATAACAAAACAAATAAATAAAATCATAGATGTAATTAAAGTTTCTGATTTAACAGAGGGCGATCATCATGAATATGAATTCATAATGATCAAGTTTAAACAAAGTGAAAAAATACAGAAAATATTGAAGGCTTTAAATGGAAAGGTTCTTGAAAAAGATAAAGATGCCATGGTTATGTCTGCTTGGGGCCCATCAAGCGATATTGAGGTTGCAATTAGAGGTATAGGAAAAGCAAATCTTCTTGAGATAGCTAGATCTGGAAGTATAGGATTGCATGAAGGTGCAAAAGTTTTAAAAATTTAGGAGAAAACTAGAATGAAAATTTTTTATGATGATGATGCTGACATTTCAATTATTCAAAAACTAAAAGTTACAATAGTTGGATATGGTTCTCAAGGTCATGCACATGCAAATAATCTTCATGAGTCCGGAGTAGATGTTACTGTTGCCTTGCGCGAAGGATCTTCATCATGGTCTAAAGCAGAAATTGCTGGGCTGAAAGTAGCAACGGTATCAGAGGCTGTCTCTGATGCAGACCTAGTTATGATATTAGCACCAGATGAATTTCAAAAAAGCTTATACGAGTCAGAAATCAAATCTAATTTAAAATCTAATGCGGTTCTAGCATTTGCACATGGATTTAATATTCATTTTAAAAAAATCATCCCAACTGATGACACTTCAGTTATTATGATTGCTCCTAAAGGACCCGGTCATACTGTAAGAAGTACCTATTTAAATGGTGGAGGGGTTCCATCTTTAATTGCAATATATCAAGATGGCACCAACCCCAATAACCATTCCGCAAAAGAGATTGCTCTTTCATACGCCATGGCTAATGGGGGGACCAGAGCTGGGGTTCTTGAAACCACATTCAAAGAGGAAACTGAAACAGATTTATTTGGTGAGCAAGCTGTTTTATGTGGAGGCATGACTGCACTAATCAAAGCAGGCTATGAAACTTTAGTTGAAGCTGGATATAGTCCAGAAATGGCATACTTTGAATGCTTGCATGAAACAAAGTTGATTGTAGATTTAATTCATGAGGGTGGAATAGCAAATATGCATTACTCTATTTCTAATACAGCAGAATTTGGAGATTATGTTAGTGGCCCAGAGATCATTACAGATGAAACAAAAGAAGCGATGAGGGGAATATTAAAGAGAATTCAAACTGGCGAATTTGCTGATAATTTTCTAGATGATTGTCGACAAAGCAATGATGGATCAGGTGGCCCAATCATGAAAGAAAAGCGAAAAAACACTACCTCTCATTCAATCGAGCTAGTTGGTGCAGAGCTTAGATCAAAGATGAAGTTTCTTCATTCTGAACGCCTAGTAAATAAAGAAAAAAATTAGTTATAAAACTGTTTGAAATTTCCAACTAAGGGTATACAATTCTCCGTTCCGGCCTAGAGCTGGCAAGTTCTTTTAACATATTTGGTTACTCGTGTGGGTGTTCAAAATACGAGA